>ERZ808042.49-NODE-49-length-120007-cov-20.342316_pt1 | contig 120007 bp, 105 predicted proteins | sample MGYA00380193_ERZ808042 | MGnify/ENA primary metagenome ERZ808042 (study PRJEB31490, sample SAMN06133401) | mouse gut metagenome | isolation source: M1_2 | host: mice | place: China: Chengdu | collected 2015-05 ...
AATATGATTTACAGCAACATATAATGCCATTGGAGTTTATCTCCAAAAAAGTTAGCACAAACTAATGAAACAGTTGTCAAGGCTGTTTTCTACATAAAAGGTTGGCATAAATGGAGTAAAGTTATTAACTTTGCATGTTATTTACAGCATGTTGATAACATTGCTAAATGATTAATAGTCAATATCGGAGTATGTAGATAACACGTATGGTAAAACCGACCGTATATTGATAACTTAACAGGCAAGAAAATATGCTAAAAGTTATCTCTGCTATCAACAGGTATAATAGTTGATGTAAAGAGAAGATTTTATTAAAAAATTTAATTCAAAAAATAAAATAATGAATGTCGACAAAGGCTACGTGGACGCACCCGTGGATGCCAAGCTTGATTTGAAAGAGGAGATAGTCCGTCTCAAGAAAGAGAAAGGGGCCGTGATTCTCGCCCACTATTATCAGAAGGGGGAGATTCAGGATCTTGCCGACTACATAGGCGACAGCCTTGCGCTGGCCCAGATAGCCTCGCGCATCGACGCGCCGATCATCGTGCTATGCGGTGTAGGGTTCATGGGCGAGACCGCCAAGATACTTTGCCCCGACAAGACTGTGCTGATACCCGATCTCAATGCCGGATGCTCGCTTGCCGACAGTTGTCCCGCCGATGAGTTTGAGAAGTTTGTCAAGGCTCATCCCGATCACACGGTGATAAGCTATGTCAACACATCGGCCGGAGTGAAGGCTCTTACCGACGTGCTGGTGACGTCGACCAATGCGCGTCAGATTGTGGAGAGCTTTCCCGAGGACGAGAAGATAATCTTCGGACCCGACCGCAACCTCGGCAACTATATCAACAGCATCACGGGACGCCGGATGAAGCTGTGGGACGGCGCGTGCCATGTGCATGAGCAGTTCTCCATCGAGAAGATTGTGGAGCTGAAGAAGCAGCATCCCGACGCCAAGGTCCTTGCCCATCCCGAGTGCAAGCAGCAGCTGTTGCTGCTTGCCGATAAGGTGGGGTCGACAGCCGCGTTGCTCAACTATGCCGTGGCGTCGGATGCCGACGAGTTTATAGTGGCCACCGAGTCGGGCATCATACACGAGATGCAGAAGAAGTGTCCCGGCAAGACGTTTATCCCCGCTCCTCCCAACGACAGCACATGCGCGTGCAACGACTGCTCGTTCATGAAGCTCAACACGCTTGAGAAGCTGTACAACTGCCTCAAGTATGGTGCACCCGAGGTTCATGTCGACCCCGAGCTTGCAACCAAGGCCCTGCGTCCCATCAGGCGGATGCTTGATATTTCGGAGAAACTGGGACTTTAAGTGCCCCGCCGAGCATTTACTAAATTGAAAAATTATCACAACAATGGAATACAATCATAGAGATATAGAACAACGCTGGCAACAGTATTGGAAAGAGAACAAGACCTACAGCACGTCGATTGACCCGTCGAGACCCAAGTTTTATGTGCTCGACATGTTCCCCTATCCTTCGGGCGCGGGGCTTCACGTGGGGCATCCGTTAGGTTACATAGCCTCCGACATCTATTCGCGCTACAAGCGCCTGCAAGGATTCAATGTGCTTCATCCGATGGGCTATGACGCTTATGGGCTTCCTGCCGAGCAGTATGCCATACAGACGGGACAGCATCCCGAGGTGACGACATTCCGCAACATCGACCGCTACCGCAGCCAGCTTGACAAGATAGGTTTCTGCTATGACTGGGACCGCGAGATAAAGACATGCGACCCCAAGTACTATAAGTGGACACAGTGGGCGTTCATACAGATGTTCAACAGCTACTTTGACCGTGACGCCGACAAGGCAAAGCCTATATCAGGGCTTGTGGCTCATTTTGAGGCTGACGGGACAAAGGGTGTCAATGCCGCCTGCTCTAAGGAGATGGAGTTTACCGCCGGCGAGTGGAAGGCAATGAGCGAGAGGGAGCAGAGCGACGTGCTGATGAACTACCGCATAGCTTATCTCGGAAACACGATGGTCAACTGGTGTCCCAAGCTCGGCACTGTTCTTGCCAACGACGAGGTGAGCGAGGGGTTGTCGATACGTGGCGGCTACCCCGTAGAGCAGAAATTGATGTACCAATGGTGTCTCCGCGTGTCGGCCTATGCGCAGCGTCTGCTTGACGGACTGGAGACCATAGACTGGACCGACTCTCTCAAGGAGACCCAGCGCAACTGGATTGGACGGTCGGAGGGTGCCGAGATGAAGTTCAGGATAGCCGACAGCGACGTCGAGCTTGAGATATTCACCACACGCGCCGACACGGTGTTTGGTGTGACATTTATGGTGCTTGCTCCCGAAAGCGTATATGTGGACATGATTACCACCCCCGATCAGAAGGAGGCGGTAAAGGCATATATAGACAATGTGAAGCACAAGACCGAGCGTGAGCGCATGATTGAGAAGACGGTCAGCGGTGTGTTTACCGGGGCATATGCCATAAATCCTCTGACAGGCGAGAAAATCCCGGTGTGGGTGAGCGACTATGTGCTTGCAGGATATGGCACGGGCGCCATCATGGCCGTGCCGGCTCACGACAGCCGCGACTATGCCTTTGCAAAGCATTTCGGGCTTCCCATCATCCCCCTTATAGAAGGTGCCGACGTGAGCGAGGAGAGCTTTGATGCAAAAAGCGGCAGGATGATCAACTCCAAGAGTGACACACTCGACCTCAACGGCATGGAGGTGAAGGATGCCATTGCCGCCACAAAGAGATATATAAGCGAGCAGGGCATAGGCAAGGTGAAGGTCAATTACCGCCTGCGTGACGCCATATTCAGCCGCCAGCGTTACTGGGGCGAGCCGTTCCCTGTATATTATAAAGAGGGCATACCCCATATGCTTCCCGAGGATAAGCTGCCGCTGCTGTTGCCGGAGGTTGACAAGTTTCTCCCGACCGAGACAGGAGAGCCGCCGCTCGGACGCGCCAAGGATTGGAAGACCGAGGAGGGCTATCAGCTTGAACTCTGCACGATGCCCGGTTTTGCAGGGTCGAGTGCCTACTACCTGCGCTATATGGACCCCGACAACAACGATGCCTTAGTGTCGAAGGAAGCTGACGGTTACTGGCGCAATGTAGACCTGTATATAGGAGGCACTGAGCACGCGACGGGACACCTTATATATAGCCGTTTCTGGAACAAGTTCCTCTATGATCTCGGCATAGTGTGCGAGCCTGAGCCGTTCAAGAAGCTCATCAATCAGGGAATGATACAGGGACGCAGCAACTTTGTGTACCGTATAAAGGATACCAACACATTCGTGTCATATAACCTTAAAAAGGACTATGACACCACGCCGATACATGTTGATGTCAACATCGTGTCAAACGATATTCTCGACCTTGACAAGTTCCGCGCATGGCGTCCCGAGTTCAACGATGCTGAATTTGTGCTCGAGGATGGCAAATATGTGTGCGGGTATGCAGTCGAGAAGATGTCAAAGTCGATGTTCAACGTTGTCAATCCCGATGACATAGTTGAGAAATACGGGGCTGACACATTGCGTCTGTATGAAATGTTCCTCGGACCGCTGGAGCAGAGCAAGCCGTGGGATACCAACGGTATCGATGGCGTGAACAGGTTTATCAAGAAATTGTGGAATCTTTTCTACAAGGGAGATACGTTGCTTGTAAACGACGATGAGCCTTCAAAGGAGGCGTTGAAGTCAGTTCATAAGCTTATAAAGAAAGTTACTGCCGATATAGAGGCGTTCTCCTACAACACCTCGATAGCCGCGTTCATGATATGTGTCAACGAGCTTACGGCCGCCAAGTGTCATTCACGGAAAGTGCTTGAGCCTCTGCTTGTGGTTCTCGCTCCGTTTGCTCCCCATGTCACTGAGGAGCTGTGGCACGCTTTGGGACATGACACGACTATATGTGACGCCAAGTGGCCCGAATATGACGAGGCTCACCTTAAGGAGGACAGCGTGACATACGCGGTGTCGTTCAATGGCAAGGCACGCTTCAATCTTGAGGTTCCTGCCGACACGGCAAAGGATGAGATGGAGCGCATGGCCCTCTCGCACGAGAGTTCTGCAAAGTGGCTCGACGGCAAGACGGTGAAAAAAGTTATTGTCGTGCCAGGTAAGATTGTCAACATAGTGGTCGGGTAATTTTAACCTGTTGTAAGTTACAATATTTGACAGATTTAGCCGTTGTTATATAGCGAACCTCCTGTAACGGTCATGGAAATGAAAGAGATAGTCTTTGCCACGAACAATGCCCACAAGCTCCGCGAGATAAGGGAGATTGTGGGTGACCGGTTCAGTGTGTTGAGTCTCGATGACATAGGCTGCCGCGAGGATATCCCTGAGACAGCCGACACCATCGAGGGCAATGCCGAATTGAAAGCCCGGTATGTCAAGGAACGCTACGGTTATGATTGCTTTGCCGACGACACCGGTCTTGAGGTCGACGCTCTCGGCGGTGCTCCGGGCGTATATTCGGCGCGCTATGCCGGTGACGGGCATGACTCGGTGGCCAATATGGGGTTGCTTCTGCATAATATGGAGGGTGTAGTTGACCGTACAGCCCGGTTTCGTACAGCCATCGTGCTGCTTGCAGGCCCTGACAAGAGACTGTTTGAGGGCGTGGTCGAGGGCGTCATAGCGACGACGCCGGCAGGTGTTGACGGTTTTGGCTATGACCCTGTGTTTTATCCCGAGGGGTACACGAGGACTTTTGCCGAGATGTCCCCGGACGAGAAAAACTCCATAAGCCATCGCGGACGCGCGACAAAAAAACTGATTGAATATCTAACACAATTGTAAATATAATAATTATCCTGACCATATGTCAAAAAAAATAATCCTACTGTTAGCCATTCTCCTGTCGACCCTGACAGCCACTTCCCAGGCTGTCGGGCAATGGGATATCTACCCGACGTTCAATACCAAGATTAAATACGATAAAGGTGTGGATCGCCTTAATTCGTCAAAGATAATAGCTACACCTTCAAAAACTTATTTTTTGGTTGGGACGCAGCTATGTTCTGTGGAAAACGATAATGACGGGGAGGTGGTATTCTATAGTTCAAAGAATTTTTTGAACGACAACTATATTGATGACATATACTACAACTACGATAACAAGTATCTTCTGATAATATATCAGAATTCCAATATCGACCTGTTGTATGATAACGGGAATGTCGTGAATATGGCTGAAATACGTGATGCGATTCTTCAAAAGGGCAAAAAGATAAATGATGTGGCATTCCTGCCTTCTAAAAACAGGATATTTGTCGCCGCCTCATTCGGACTTATTGTTTATGACGACAAAAATCATAATGTTGTCGAATCAGGGATATACAATGATGAGTTGACAGGTATCTGTATAGTCAATGATAATCTCATTGTTAATATAAGCACCACCAAGACTGTAGATGCTGTTGAAACCGCTACAGGCGTTCTGGCATACTCTCCTGTAAGCGACAGGCACATTTCGCAAAACTCCTTCAAGACTATTGGTGATAGCGGCTACCCGCGTCTTGCCCTTGAGGCACTGGATGGCAATAAGATTGTTGCCCTTTCCCAGCCTTCGGGTAGTCTTTCCATCATTACACTGGATAACGGTATGGGTTCCCTCACATCTGAGAAATGTGGCAGTTCATACCGTAGGCTTTTACGAGGCAAGGATATGGTTTATGCCAATACCGGTTACCAGCTCTCCACATTTGACAAGGACGCTAAGCATACCGTATATAAATTTCCGTCACCGCTTGCGGCAGATAAGACCACTACCGGAAATATGGTAGGTTTTTATGAGACTCCCTCACGATTGTGGACGGTAAATTATGCCGGACAGATAGGTTGCTATAACTTGTCTGAAGGTGGCAGTGCATCCGCGTTGATAACTCCTTTTACGCCAAATGCCCCCACTGCCCGTAGAATATTGGGTCTTACCGTAGATAAGAACGGGACTGTGTATCCATATGAAAGACGCATAGGTACTTATTTCAGCAAGTATCAGAAATCAGGACAGGATTCCGTAGGCACGGTAAGCATGTATAAGGATGGTGTATGGAAAGAAATGTATCGTACGGCTCCGTCCCGTCTCAGGGAGATACCCACTCTTGATAACTGGACGCTGTTAGGCTCATGGTGGGGTATAAGTGCCTTGGAGAATGGCGTAAAGAAGTTTGGATACGCCAAGGGCAAGGCAAGTTCGACTTTGGCTCCGTCACCGTTTATAGATAATATAATCACTGACTTTGATTTTGACCAGTATGGTAACCTGTGGGTACTTGAAATAACCTATAAGGGAAATAATGATAAGTGTCTCTTGATGCTTCCTGCGGATAAGATGGGAAAAGTAAGTATTACAGAGAGTGACTGGACCAAACACAGTCTATGGGCCCGTCAAGATGAGCAGGGCAGCCTTCTGTTGATTGGAAAAAAAACACGTGGAGGAGTTGTGGCATCAGGCAATTACAGGGCTCCTATTGCGGTATTCTCTCTTGATGATCCGTCCAATCAGATACAGATGACCAGTCTTGTCGACCAGGATGGCAAGAGTTTTTTGCCGGAATATATATTATGCATGGCTGAGGATCATAACGGGAAGGTGTGGGTGACATCCACTGATGGCGTGTTTGAGATAACCGACCCGGTTAAGTTCCTCACCACCAAGACTATAAACCGTATCAAGGTACCGCGCAATGACGGGACCAACTTTGCCGACTATCTGCTTGACGGTATAGTCGTATCGGGTGTCGCCGTAGACAGCTCCAACCGCAAGTGGCTTACTACCGTAGGCTCGGGCATCTATCTTGTCAATGAGGATGGCAGTGAGATATTGGAGCATTTTGACACCAGCAACAGCGAGATTCCTACCAATGACTTCTATTCGGTTGCCGTTGATCCGACATCATCCAAGGTGTATTTTGGCACTGTGGAAGGAATGGTGGAGTATATAGGCAATTCATCTCCTGCCGCCGGTGACTATTCGGATGTATATGCCTATCCCAATCCCGTGCGTCCGGACTACACTGGATGGATCACCATCACCAACCTGATGGATAATTCGCTCGTAAAGATTACCGATGCGGCAGGCTTTGTGCTCTATTCCACCACCTCCGAGGGCGGAATGGTGACATGGGACGGCTGCAACAGCGCAGGCGAGCGTGTGAAGACTGGTGTCTACTATGTGTGGGCATCCCAGAACTCCGATGGCAAGTCGTCGGGAGTCGTGACCAAGATACTGGTGGTCAATTAGTATATAAAGTTAAATACATTATATGCCGGAACATCTCAGGGTGTTTCGGCATTTATATCATAGCGGACATTTAATAAATAAGAATCTATGGACGTTAGTTTGAAATATTGTGATGACGATGACAGGTGCTATGGCCTTACAGGTATGGCCATAAGCATGGTGGTGCTTGACACCGACCATCTGTTGTCATCCATATCCATTGACGGGGATACCGATGATGACCACGTGTATTTTTCCCCACAATATTATTTTGCGGGCGACCCGAAGTTGTCGGCAAAGGCAGCCTGGGGCCAGCTCGTCGAGCACTATCAGGCTACTCTCGGCATGATGCTTGGCAATGTCATGTGCCGCAGTTATGTCTATTCCCACAAGCCTATTGACCCTGACATGCGAGCCGCGTTGTTCGGCATTGCCGAGGAGGAGGGGCGGGATGCATGTTCGCTTGAGGAGGATGAGATAGAGCGTATCTTTGACAAGATATACGGCTATATGCACAAGGTATTTTCCCATCATGGCGTGCAGTCGGTGGCAATGGACTTTTCGCGCACCCTAAAGCAGTCGCGTGCCATGTCACGTGCCGATGTATTGGAAAATCTGAGAGCGTTATCCATGCTGTGACAACCTATAAAGTTTACTTTTGAAATAATATAAACGGTTGTATTACAGTATAAAGACTTTCAAAAAAACTACTTGTACACAACTTACGCCTCGTCTGCCGAGTTTCATGCATTAACTTTGCATCACATTCATAAAGTGTAAGTATTTGAATAAAATGTTGATGAAAAGGTATTTGTGAAACACAGTAGACAGGGATGAATTTAGGGACGTCGTTGAGGCGTCCCTTCTTTCGTTTATATGACATCAAATTAGATGTATAATATCAATCTGTCATGCCTTTTCTTGGGGAATTGTGGAGTTTTCATTAAGTTTGCACAGCTCTTTAACTGTAACACTATAATTAATACTTTTTCATGACTAATACCCATTTTTTACTTTCGGGGCTGATGATGTTTGCCTCCGTTGCCTGCTATGCCGCTACAGGCACACTGTCGGCGACGACCGGCAAGGGGCGCACCGTCACCCTGACAGCCATTACCGATGACATAATACGTGTGACAAATGCGGCTGTCGGCGAGACAGTGCCGCAATCGCGCTCGGCAGTGCTGAAACCCTACGATTTCAACGGCACGGTGACTACAAGCGGTGACCTGCAGATTATGGCTACACCGACAGGCCTTGTAGCCACTCTTGACAGCAACACCGGCACGGTCACATTCTCGGCTTCGGGAAACATATTGGCCGATAGCGGTGTCCGCACGACTAAGAACGGTCGTCAGAGCCTCGAGCTATCCACCTCGGGACGGTGCTCGTTCTATGGTGCCGGGGAACGTGGACACAGCCTCAAACTCAATGGCGACACACTGGTGATGTATAACCGCCAAAACTACGGCTACACCGGCAATGACCCGCGTATCTCGCAGATGAATATCACGATGCCTCTCTTTGTCTCTTCGGCAGGCTATGCCGTCCTGTTTGACGACTATGCGGCAGCCGAGATGATTATGTCCAACCCCGTTGAATATATAACGGAGAGCAAGGAACCCGTATCATACTACTTTATCAACGGTGCCGGCACCCTCGAGGGGGTATCGCGTCAGTATAGCCTCCTGACCGGTCGGCAGAAACTTCCCCCATTCTGGTCGTTGGGCTATATCACCTCAAAATACGGATACAGGGATGAGTCGGAGACGCGTGGCGTCATCGACACCTTGAAGCTCAACGGGTATCCCGTCGACGGCGTGGTGCTCGATCTCTACTGGTATGGCAAAGAGGAGGACATGGGGCGTCTCGCATGGGATCCCGAGCAGTGGCCCACACACAGCAAGATGCTATCGGAGCTCAAGGACAATGGCGTAAACACTGTCATAATATCCCAGCCTTACATACTGCGTAACGGGCGTGGACTCGACAACTACAACTACCTTGCCTCGCGTGGTATGCTTGCCCGCGACTCCGTAGGCAATCCGCATGATGTAAAGATATGGGTAGGCGAAGGCGGCATGTTTGACATGTCAAATCCCGACACGCGCCGGTGGTTGCGTGAGCGGTACAAGCAGCTTACCGATGATGGTGTGACAGGCTGGTGGGGCGACCTCGGAGAGCCTGAGGTGCATCCCGAGACGGCATACCACTACAACGGCAAGACCGCCCGCGAGTATCATAACCAGTATGGCAACGACTGGAGCGAGATTATCTATGACCTCTTTCAGGAGGAATACCCCGATACCCGACTTATGACTATGATGCGCGGAGGCACCGCCGGTCTTCAGCGTTACAGCGTGTTCCCGTGGTCGACCGATGTCTCGCGCTCATGGGGAGGGCTTGAGCCGCAGGTCACCATCATGCTCAACTCCGGTCTGAGCGGCCTTGGCTATATGTCTCACGATGTAGGGGGATTTGCCATCGATGATGCATGTCCCGTAGACCCTGAGCTGTATGTGCGCTGGCTGCAGCTCGGAACATTCTCCCCCATACTGCGCACACACGCGCAGAAGGTTGCCGAGCCATACCGCTATCCCGAGCAGCAGGACATCATCCTCGGCCTCATACGCAAGCGCTACGAGTGGCTCCCCTACAATTATACTCTCGCCTATGAGAATGCCTCGCAGGGTCTTCCTCTCGTGCGTCCGTTGGGCTACTACAGCAATGGTTCGACACGCTACGACAATATTACCGACCAATATCTGTGGGGACGTGACGTGATGGTCACTCCAGTGATGAAGCAGGGGGCTTTGAGCCGTCAGATAGTCTTCCCTGAAGGGATATGGGTGGATATGTCCAATCCTTCCAAAGTCTATACGTCAGGAGATACCATCGACTATGCCGCACCGTTAAGCGTGCTGCCCATGTTTGCGCGTGCAGGAGCATTCATACCTCAAGCCGACTATAAGATGGCTAATACGGGCGATTATGATGCCTCACGTTACAGGGTGCTCTACTATCCGCGTGGCGGTGAGTCATCGTTCACCATGTTTGAGGATGACCGCACATCGGCCCGCTCGCTCGACAAAAATGAATATGCGCTTGTAACCTTCCGGGGAGACGAGACCGAAAGCGAGATAGACATAAATGCCGTCTGCTCGGGCAACTATCCCGGCGCTCCGGCAGTCAAGGCTATGGAGTTTTCCCTCCCTGGAGTCGAGGCCCCGTCGGCTGTGACATGCGGAGGCAAGAAGCTGCGCAACAGCAAAAAAGGCACAAGCTCTTACCATTATGATGCCGCCACGTCTACCCTCACCATCAATGTAGACTGGACTGTGGCCCGTCCCCTCGACATCGTGGTGGTCAAGAAACGCAAGAAATAGAGAGAGAATACTATTGATATTAAAGCCCGGAGGTAGGAAATATCCCGGGCTTTTTTCATTATAGTTTGAAGAGGCTATCCTTGTCGGTATCATGGTCTTTTTGTAACTTTGTGTGCCGTCAGTTGTTATAACTTCATAACAATGATAAATCCAAGTAGATATGGAATCGACAAGACAAGCCAAGATAGCGAGACTGATACAGAAAGAGTTGAGTGAGATATTCCGTCAGGAGACAGCCAAGACCCATGGTGTGATAGTGTCGGTGAGCGCCGTGCGCGTGTCGCCCGACCTGAGCATAGCGCGTGCCTACTTGTCGGTCTTCCCAAGTGACAAGGCCAAGGATATGCTCGAAAGCATCAACCGCAATGCCAAGACCATACGTTATGAGCTTGCCCAGAAAGTGAGATACCAGCTGCGCAAGACGCCCGAGCTGGCGTTTTATCTCGATGACTCGCTCGACTATATCGAGAATATCGACAATCTGCTCAACAAGGACAGCAATTCAGCCGACGCATGATGACACTGAGGATTGCGCTACGCTATCTCTTTGCCAAAAAGTCGCATAGCGCGGTCAATGTCATATCCATAATTTCGGTAGCCGGGGTCGCAGTGGCGACGTTGGCTACCGTCTGTGTGCTGTCGGTGTTCAACGGCTTTTCCGATCTCGCCGGTGACAAGCTGTCACAGCTCGACCCTGAGGTCAAGGTGTATCCCGCGCGAGGCAAGGTGATACAGGATGCCGACTCGGTCATATCCGTGCTTGGTGGTATTGCCGGCGTAGCGGTGGCCGCGCCTACGATAGAGGAAAATGCCCTTGCCGTCTATGGGTCACATCAGATGCCTGTCGTGATAAAGGGGGTGACGGACAGGTATCCCGACATAACCGCCATACGCTCGATAGTCAAGGAGGACGGGGTGTTTATGCTCGGCGACTCGGTGAGCGCCTATGCCACATTAAGTGTAGGGGTGGCTGTCAATCTGCAGGCCTATCCGGGATTCAGTGATGTCATCGGTATATACGCCCCCAAGCGTCGCGGGCGCATCAATCCGGCCAATCCCGTAAGCTCGTTCCGCAGCGACTCGCTGATTGTGGGAGGTGTGTTTCAGGTCGAGCAACCGGAGTATGACACCGACATGGTGCTTATGCCGCTTGACAATGCGCGCCGTCTGCTTGACTATGATACCGAAGCCACGGCCGTGGAGCTGAAACTCGACAACGGTGCCGATGCCGCAGGGGTGATTGCCGCGATAGGGGAGCGTCTCGGAGAGGGCTATGTCGTCAAAGACCGCGTGCAGCAGCAGGAGACTTCGTTCAGGATGATAGAGATAGAGAAGTGGATAACGTTTCTGCTGCTGGCTTTCATACTCGTCATAGCGTCTTTCAATGTCATCTCCACCCTGTGTATGCTCGTGATAGAGAAGGATGCCGATATAGCAATCCTTGATGCCCTTGGTGCGACACGCAGGCAGATATCGCGTATATTTCTCACCGAGGGGTGGCTGATAACGCTTTTCGGCGGTATTGCCGGCATAATACTCGGTGTGTTGTTGTGCCTGGCGCAGCAATGGGGGGGATTCATAAAACTCGGTGGAAACCATGCCGTGATGTCGATAGATGTATACCCTGTGAGGGTGGCGTGGATTGACCTTGTGCTGGTATTTGCGCTCGTGGCCCTGATAGGCTGGGCGACGGCATCCGTGACATCATTTTTCACCCGCCGGCGGCTGCGTCCCGCCGATGATGGGGGAGGCGGCCGCGTGTCGGCCAAATATGCGTGAACTGTTTCCGGTGATAATCGCCCGCATCTCCTCCACGGTCACGCCCCGTGTCGCGGCAATAGCCTGCACGATAGCCTCTATGCCGAGTGTGCTTTCATCGGTCTCCGACAGGATGAGGTTGGAGGGTATCTCCATGGCCGACTGCGGGTTGTGACGCTCGCCGATTGACATGTATATGCCCCTTGCCGCAAGCTGCGCGGCGAGTCCGGGCTTGCCTCGGAAGCCATGGGCAATCCATGGCTGTGAGGGGTGGAGGCGGTCAAACATTTCCAGCACCTTGCCCCATTCCCTGACCACATGCAGTATCAGCGGTTTGCGGATTCGCTCTGACAGGGCTATATGCCAGGCAAAGAGCTGCTGTTGCTGCTGTGTCGACGGCCCTTTCATCCTGTCAAGCCCGGTTTCCCCGATGGCGAGTACACGCGGGTCGGAGGCTGTCAGTTCCAGTTGCGGCAGATTGATGTCACGGTCGCTGTCCCATGGATGTACGCCGACGGAGTAATAGCCGCCCGCGCCAGGAGGTATGGGTTGGGTGCCGGCATTGATGATAGCCCGGTTGCCGGACGCGGTATGATGTGTATGTACGTCTATGATTTCCATTAGGCTATGGTACCGGGTCATATCCGCTCCCTCCCCACGGATGGCACCGGCATATGCGTTTGATGGCGAGCCACAGTCCTTTCAACGGTCCGTGCTTGCGGATTGCCTCGATGGCGTATTGGCTGCATGTCGGGGTGAAGCGGCAGGATGGTCCGAGCATCGGTGAGATGCACAGCTGGTAAAGGCGTATAGGCAGAATGAGTATCGCGCCTGCTATCCTTTTAAGGCTCATGTCCAGTAGTGTTGTCCTTGTCGCCGGGTTGGCGGCTGGCGGTCGCCGAGATGCGCTGTAGGCTCTTTATCACCGCCTGGGCTATCCCGGAATATTGGGTCAGCTCCTTGTCGAGATATACAAATGCCACGTCTATCCTGCACTCTTGGGGGAGTGACAGCTCGTGGCGGTTGAGGCGGTAAGCCTCGCGTATGCGTCTCCGCAGGGTCACGCGGTCGACTGCATGGCGTATTTTCTTTTTGGGGATGGAGATGAGAAACTGTGCCTGTGCACCCTCCTTGCGGTCGCTGACACGCCACACCGCCCTTAACGGATAGGCGGTAACCGAGCGGCTTTCGCCACGGGTGAACAGAGTGTCTACGGCGCGCCGGCTGCAAAGTTTCTCAGCCTTGTATAGTCGGAGTGTCCCCATCAGAGTCGATTTCTCTTACTTGCACTCCTCCTTGAGGAAGAGGTCGAGGGCTGCGGTCATCGAGGGGGCTTTCTGTGACGGGGCCTCCATGTCGAGACGGAGACCGGCGTCGCGCACGGCCTTGGCTGTGGTGGCGCCGAATGTGCCTATCTTTATATCCTCCTGCTTGAATGAGGGGAAGTTTTTCAACAGCGAGTCAATACCCGACGGGCTGAAAAACAGCAGCATGTCGTAGTCAAACGGCTCATCGGGTCCGAAGTCGTTGCTGACTGTGCGGTACATGACGGCCTTGGTGTAGTTGATGTTGTTCTGGTCGAGTATATTGGTCTCGTCGGCCTTGTTGACGTTGGAGACGGCATAGAGGAACTTCTCCTTGTTGTGCTTTAGTACAAAAGGCAGCAGGTCGTCAAGTTTACCGTTGTTACCGTGGAATATCTTGCGCTTGCGGTAGACGATGTATTTCTGGAGGTAGAGCGCGATGGACTCGGTGGTGCAGAAATATTTCATAGTATCGGGAATCTGCACGCGCATCTCCTCGGCAAGCCTGAAGAAATGGTCTATCGCCGTGCGGGCAGTGAAAATGACGGCGGTGAAGTCTGAAATCGAGATTTTGGACTGCCTGAACTCCTTGGCAGTGAGTCCCTCGACCTTGATGAAAGGACGGAACTCAATCTCTACGCCATATTTTTCTGCTATATCGTAGTATGGTGATTTTTCGGATGTTGGCTTCGGTTGGGAGACCAATACTTTCTTGACTTTCACTGTTTGCTGGTGTTTGTTTAATAAAATAAGGCCAATGGCCTTACGCATGATAGAAAAAAGGTAGTCAATTTTCGGCTGCAAAGGTACGGAAAAATCTGCTCATGACCTGCCGGAACAACTATAAAAATTGCTAAAATAGGCATTTGTGTATGTCACAAATGCCATTATAACCACATTTTAGACAATATCGCGGGTCATATGCCTGACACGATGTAGGTCGTTCCGTGGTATAAGGCTACAAGCGGCGTCACCTCGACCGCGAGGAGGTAGATAATGAAGTACAGGAGCGAATTGATGCCCTGAAAGAAAATCTTGAATCCTTTGCACACAAATATTATACGGACAGTGGCGTATAGGCCTCCCGCGACAATCGGCATCCATATGGCAGTATTGGGATAGAAAAGCACGACAAGGGCCGGGACGAGCAGCAGCAGGCTCAGGAAAGCCTGGGAGGCGTTAAAGCCTTTTATCCACTGTCGGCATCCCGCCTTGTCGGAAAACACGCTTCCTATTATGGAATAGGCCATCAGCTGGAGCAGATAAAAGATACCAGCAGCCAATGTAAGGATGCCGATGGCGGGAAATATAGTTTGCACCGACGCGAAGCCTGACCCGAATGTGCAGTAGACAAGTATGGCCTCGCATATGCATACCTGTATCACAAGCACTGCCAGCACGCGGGTCTCGCTCATGGTGCTGTCGTCAAACACGTTGGCACGGCGTCTCACCGACAGCAGGTCGTTGCCGAATGTCTTGAAAAACCGACGCCAGTGCTTGAAGCTGAAAGCCAGCAGCAACAGCATTCCCACGACAAGGCACATCACGCCCGAGTCATAGCCGGGCATGTATGGGCGCGGCGTCCCTACATGCCCTGTCACATAGGAGGCATAGGTACCCGAATAGGCGGCCTGCTCCTGTGCCGAGGCAGGCGCGTCCCACTCGTGTCCGTGGGCTTGAAACGGGGTGTCGCGGACGGGTCTCATGTTCAGTATTTGGACAGCGGGGTGCTGTTGTCATCGTTATGATGCCGGGCGAGGGCCTGCTCCATCGCCTCGGCTGGTGTCGTGGCGAGAGTCCAGGGCTGTCCCTTGCAGCCGGAGATGAAGCCTTGCGCGGCGGCACGTGAGAACATCTCAAGCAACGGGTCGTAATATCCGTCAATGTTGAGTATCACCACATTGCCGGTGAACAGGCGCAGTTGCTTCCAAGTGATGATTTCAAGCAGTTCCTCAAACGTGCCGTAGCCGCCGGGCAACGCTATCGCAGCATACGACAGGCGCGCCATTGTCTCCTTGCGGCGGTGCATGTCGGGCGTCGCCACTATGTGCGTCATGCGGGGGTGCTGCCATCCACGGTCGAGCATGAATTGCGGTAGTATGCCTATCGCGGCCCCTCCGGCCTCCAGGGTGCCGTCGGTCGTGGCGGCCATCAGTCCGCCGCGTCCGCCGCCGTTGACAAGCGGACGTCCCGACATGCCTATAAGCCGTCCCAGCTCACGGGCGGCACTCATATATGCCGGGGCGATATGGGAGCTTGACGCCCCGTAGACACAGATGCCCTCGCCATCTCGTATGATTGTATCGCTATGGTCCATTTTCAATGGGATTGGTTGCCGATACAAAATTAAGTGACTTTCCCGTAAACTGCAAATTTCAGAGGGGCGTTGCAAAACCCTCTTCCGGCCAACGTCGGAGCCGGGAGGGCAGGGCGGGGCTTACGTGAGCTTTACAAGCTCCGGGATATAGCCCTTCACTGATATGGGGCTGTCGGTCCCGGGAATGGTGACGTCGGCGTCCCTGTCGGCAAATATCATGGCTACGCGATTGCCTGTCTCCTCGTCCTCCTTGACGACCACGAGTATCTCCGCGTCGTCGAGCCTGTAGCGGTCAAACTGCTGCTTTCCGCGCCACATGGCGGGGTTGTCACGGCGGAATGTCATCACGTCCCTGACATAGTTGGCGAGCCGCCGTTCACGGTCGTCATCGGGCGCGAGGTGTCCGCTTGTGCGTGACGCGTTGTCGGGTTGTGCTCCGTCACAGTCACGCGACAGGTCGGCAAATTCGTCGCCATAGTACAGGGTCACAGGTCCGGGATAGCCGGCGAGTATGGCAAACCGTGTCATGAGGTTTATCTCGTTGTCCCCGTCATAGAAATTGTCGGCAACCCTCACTCCGTCATGATTGGTGAGAAAGAGGTTGGGCAACACGTCATCGGGGAAATATCCTCTGTCCGAGGGGGATGAATATACCCTGATGACATCATCCCAGCCATTGTCGAGACCACCCGAGTCCTGTTCGCCCATCGAGCCGCTTATGAGTTGTTTTCCGTCAAAGTCAAAAGCGCTCTTTAGTCCCCCGTCACGATACACGCGTGAGCTTATGGAGCCGGCGTCGCTCCAGTCTTCCCCTACCATATATCCGAGGGTACCCCACTGCTTGCCCTCGCTGATGCGGCGGTCGCACAGCTCGCGCACGGCCTGCGATATCTCACACCAGTAGTTGTGGCCGCCCTGGCATAGCTGATAGGCCTGGTCGAGGCGCCATCCGTCTATATCAAATTTGTCTATCCAGTAGGTCGCCACCTCCCTGAAGTAGTCGAGAGACTCGGGGTACTTCACATTTCCCGTGCCGCCGTCATCGCCTCTGTCGCTCAGCGACGGGGTGGAGTCTATGGTGAAGCCTGACGGGGAAGGGGACGACACCCCTCCGTGATGCCCGAAGACGCCGTCGAGAAATACATACAGTCCCCTTTCGTGGGCTTTGTCGACAAGCTCGCGCAGGTCATCCTCGGTGCCAAAGTGGGGGTCTATCTTGAAATAGTCATTGGCAAAATAGCCCGATGCCTGCAACTTTTCGCCTCCATCGGCCTTAGAGCTGTCAAAAATCGGGGTGAGCCATATTGCATTGACGCCGAGTCCGGTTATGTGGTCCAGGGCATTGATGACGCCCCTCAGGTTTCCATCCTTGCGTTCCCCCGAAGGCCCCCACAGCTCATCGTACCCTTCGGCACCGTCCTTTCCGTGCATGAAAGAGCCTACCATAATCTGATAGATGGTGAGAGAACGCCAGTCTCTACTCGGTTGTTTTCCTGTCGGTTTCATAGTCGTATAAATTGAAGATTATTCACTGACAGAAAACGGTGCAGCTACTGCAAAAGTTGACGCATGTATGTTAAAACAAATAAATCAAACTGTATTGGGATTATCATGGTATTGCTTGATTCATCGGTACATAAAACGACATATGGTAAACAAATGCGTATTTGTTTACCATATGTATATCAATTAGTTATATTCTAAATTCGATTTAGTACTCCTCCTCATTGAAGAAGAAGTCTTCTTTGGAGGGGTAGTCGGGCCAGATGTCTTCGATGCATTCGTAGGTGTCGCCCTCGTCTTCCATCTCCTGGAGGTTTTCGATTACTTCGAGAGGGGCGCCCGAGCGCATGGCGTAGTCTATGAGTTCCTCCTTGGTCGCAGGCCAGGGGGCGTCTTCGAGTTTTGAGGCAAGTTCAAGAGTCCAGTACATAACAATTAGGTTTTAACGGTTTTCTGAATGTAGATTAAAAATTTCCGCAAAAATAGTGCATTAATCGATATGTAGGATGATTAATCACGCTAAATATACGGCCATGTATATTTATCAACAATCTTTATCCCAAAATATTTCATCAACCTGGTTGATTACGTTGTCATAACGCGCAAAAAGGAAGAGGAAGTCTGACAGGCGGTTGATGAACCGCAGCACATTCGGGTCGACGTAAGTCTCCTCGGCGAGGGCCACTATGCGACGCTCGCAGCGGCGGCACATTGTGCGGCACACGTGGGCAAGAGCGGCAAGGTGTGTGCCCTGGGGGAGGACAAAGTTGGTCACAGGGGGCAATTCGCTGTCGAGCGCGTCAATCTTGTTCTCTAGATAGAGCACGTCATCAAAGGTGAGGCCCTTGGCCTCGGTGATGTCGTTGTCGGGATTGTCGGTGGCAAGATATGCGCCGATGTTGAACAGCTTGTTCTGTATGTAAGTGAATGTGTCGGTGAATCCGGCAGGGATATGTGCCGATGTGCACAGGTGGCCCACACGGGCGTTAAGCTCGTCGACCGAACCATATGCTTCGATGCGTATATCGTTCTTTTTCACGCGTTTGCCTCCGACGAGTGAGGTCGCGCCACTGTCACCTGTTCCGGTGTAAATCTTACTTTTTTTCATATTCGGTAGGTTTGAAATATGAGTGAATTGGTATGATGGGGCTGCAAAATTATGCAAAATATCCTTACGGTGTCTTTAGACAACGCTCTGTTAGATATTATTAACGAAAAAATTCCGTAATAATATGTTAAAGGCGGAGCTGATGGTTTGCCATCAGCCCGGCCCGGGAAAAGTTTTATTTCACGATGATGTGCAGCGGGCGTTTCATCTGGTCGGTCACCATGAGGTATACGCCGTAGGGCAGCTCCACCTCAAGATTGTTGCTGATGACGGGGATATGCCTTACAAGGCGTCCCGACGGGTCATATATCATGGCATTGGTGTGCTCCTCGGCGCAGACAAAGCGTATGCCGCCTGGCATGTATGCCGTGCCGATGGGGCGCTCCATCTCCACGCCGGTGATGCCCGAGTGGTCGACATTGACTATGTTGGACATCGGCGAGCGGAATCCGAGCCTTACCGACTGCACCGAGTAGCTTTCGCGGGTAGAGCCGTCAAAGTCTGTGATGTCGAGGCTGTTGCCCTCGGCCTCGATTTCTTCGGTGGTCGCCGCGCCGTCGACATAGCGGGTGCGTGTCACGATGTAGTAGTCCACGACATCGTTCTCGGGTATCTCCCAGTTGGCGGTATATGAGCTTTCAGTGATGTTGGTGGGCGGCAGGGCCTTGAAGGCCGACAGCGTGGGCTCGTCGACCCCTTCGCCCTTGAGTCCTATGCCTATCGACCCCACGATGCCTCCCTCCGACAGTATCAACCGGGCGGAATGGGTGCCGAGCGATGTCGGGGTATAGGTGACGTTGAGCCAATAGCCGTCGGAGGTGTTCACGACCGAGGCCGATATGGAGTTGTCCTCGAGGGCAAACATCTCGGGGTTGTTGCTCGTGCGCCGTGAGATTGTCACCGACACCGACCCGGTCATGTTTTCCCCTCGGATGTTGAGTTTGCGTGTGAGTGAGGTGCCCTTTACCACCTGGCCGAAGTCGAGTGTCATATCCTGCACCGGTGAGATGAGCGTCGGATCGCCCGAGGGAGGATTGGGCAATGAGGTGGAGAATATCTGTCCTTTCTTGTTTCCCCAGATATACTCGGCAAGTTCGGGGAAGTCGATAAAGGGGTTGCGGTTGTTCTGTATCCTGTAGACCGCCTCGTTGCGGTCTATCTCTTTCTGGCTCACCTTGTCCTCGCGGTGCCATTTCAGCAACAGCTCGACAGCCCACGGTGTCAGGGTGGGGTAGAGGTTGTTGTTGACCATGTAGTTGTATTTCCACGTGAGGTGGCCGGCATAGCATGTGGCCATGTAGAAGTAGGTGCGGGCAAAGTCGCCCTTGTATTGGTCGGACGGCTCAAACACCTTTGCCGCGCCGCCTCCCTGGCCCGTCATGGCATATCCTACCTTGCAGATTCCGTTGTCAAATGTCGAGGTCTGCACCGTGCCGAGCGGGAAGTTGCTCTTGGCCTGGTTGGCCTTTGCCTCGGAGGGGTACAGGTGGTTGAGGTCGGTGTAGGCCTGCACTTCGGTCTCGCCTCCCCACCAGCTCTTGGGGAATGAGTGCTCGCGGTTCATGTAACGGCCGAATGTCCAGTAGATGTTGACGGGAATGTCGCTATACATGTCCCACCACAGTTCCGTGTCGGGATATACGTCGGTCTCCCTGAAATACTCGGGCAGGCTGCTGTAGGATGACACCGGGGTGAGCTTGTAGACAATCGAGCCGGCCGTCTCCTTGAGTGCCTGTCCGCTCTTGCCGTTGAGGGTGGTGTAGTATCCGGAGGGTATAGCGGCTGTGGCGGTCATGGCGCACGCTGCTGCGCCTATGAGGAGGATAAGTGCGTAAAGTTTTCTCATGTGGCGGGTGTTATGTAGGTGTATAGTGACAAAAATAGCGATTTTTCAACAATATAACAAGACGCAATATAATTTAACGCTGAGTGACAAGGTGTAGGATAGGCCTATAAGGCTTATTAGTCCTTATTTGACCTATTGGCCCCATTATATTTGACTTACAGGCTCTCTGTTGCAGGCTCTATGTCTTCACGAGTGCCGGCTCCATGCGGCGGAAGTAGAGTCGCTGCACCATGTATGCTCCGGCAAAGTAGCACAATGCAAGCAACCACAGGGCGATGACGTCGTAATTTTGCAGGTAGAGCTGCGTGCCGCTGCCGTTCATGCGTATAAAGGCGTTGACGCCCCACGTGGCGGGGAAAAAGCTGCTGATGGTATACCAGAAGCCGTTCATGGCAAACCGTGGCCATGTGAGTCCCGTGAGGAACAGCACGAGAGGCGACGTGAACACTACGATGAGCAGTGACGACTCGCGCTCGCGTGAGAAGTATTGCAGCATCAGCCCGAGGAATATGGATGCCAGCAGCATCGGCATGATGAGTGTCAGGGCTTCAAATACTCCTGCAAGGTGGGGCAGGTTGAATATCAGCGGCACATAGTGGAGTCCGAATATCGCCATCGGGATATATATCACGATGTAGCACAGGGTCTTGCCGAGCACTGTGGCAGAGGGGGGAGCGGGGATGGACAGCGGGTCGGTGCCACCGTTGGCGCGTGCACGCTCCGAGACGCCTCCGCCTATCATCGTGATGCCCAGCAGGAGACTCTGCTGCAGGATGATGACAAGTATGCCGGGAAGCACAAACGAGGCGAATCCCTGGGTCGGGTCGCCCGTGAATATGGCCTCGCTCTTCACCGGCATCGGGGTGAGATTGCCGGTGAGCAGCGTGGTGGCTCCAGCCTCATCGAGTTTGTGGGCCTGTATCTGTGCGCCGGCCTGTATGGTCACGTCGGTTATCGCGCTCACAAAGCCCCTGTAGCGCAGAAGTCGGCTCGTCTCTGAGAAGAAGTCGATGTAGGCCTGCTCGCCGCGCCCGAGACGCTCGGCATAGTCATAAGGTATCGATATGATGGCATTGGCCTTGCGCTCGGCTATGGCCCGCTTGCCCTCGGCCATATCGGACACATATCCGGCGACCTTCATCGCCTCTGTGGCGTCGAGCATACGCGTTATCTCGCGGCTCTCGGGGGTGCGGCTGTCGTCAAGCACGACCACGGGCACATCCTTTATCAGCTCGGGATTGTACATGAGCGTGTAGAGTATCGGATAGGCCGTCGGCAGCACGAGGAAAAAGAGTATCACTCCCGCGTCCTTGAACACGAGACGAAATTCCCGCTGCCACACTGCCAGCAGGCTCCTGAACCAGCTTCTGTTATACTGTGTCCTTTTCATCGGCTTAGGGGATATAATAGGGTTTGAGACACGCCTTTTTCAGCCTGTAGAGCAGCGGCAGCGCAGCGACGGGGAAAAGTATCAGCCCGATGTAGAACCACCGCGCATAGTAGACCGGGAAACCGTTGAGCGCGTCGTTGATGTATATCAGGAAGTAGTAGCGCACGGGTATAATCCACGAGAACACCCCGAGCCAGCTGTACATGTTCTCGACCGGGAACGAGAACCCCGTCAGCGAGAATGACAGTATGCCCATGAGCGACAGCACCGACGCGCCGATGCGCAGATTGGGCAGCGCGCTCATCACTATCACCCCGAATGCCTGGCAGGCCATGACAAACAGCAGCATGGCCGTAATCATGTTCCATATGTTGCCGTGCATCGGGAAGTCGAGGTAGCCGAACATCAGCGACTCAAGGAACAGCCCCCAAACGGAGAACACCACCCACTGTGGCAGCAGCTTGCCGATGACAGCGACCAGCATCGAGCCGTCGGCCGTGCGCAGCCACCCGACCGATGTCCCCTTCTTTATCTCGTCACCTATGGTGTAACCGGTCATCACGAATATTATCAGCTGCAGCATTGCGGCGATGAACGACGGGTTGAGGTAGTAGGAGTAGTTGAGCCACGGGTTGTGGATGGGGTGCTCGGTGATGACCACCGGCTGTATCATCGCCCCTACGGCGGCCTCGCTCACGCCTGTGGACACAAGCGTTGTCTTCACCAGCGAGCCGGTTGTGGCTACCGCGATGGTCTTGAAGCCCTTGAACACGAATGTGCCGGGCACAAAGTAGGTCATGTTGCAGTAGAACGATATCTCAGGCTGGCGTCCGCCGATGGCGTCGCGGGCAAAATTCTCGGGAATCATGAAGAAGCCGAATATCTCGCCACGGTTCATCATCTCCATCGCCTCGGCATAGCTGTTGAGTTTGCTTGTGACCTTCACAAACTCTATGGCGTCGAGCGAGCGTGTCACCGTGCGCGACATCGAGGAGTTGTCGAGGTCAACCACCCCCGAGGGCACTTCCTTGACCACGCCGGCGTTGAACAGGCACAGGAATATGCCAATCGACACCAACGGCACCACTCCAAGCATCATGAAGTAGACCTTGCGGCTGCACATCATCGCGACGCCGCGCCTTATCGACTGCCATAGGGGTGCAAGTGACATTTATCTGGTGATTTGGATTGGGGGATTATGCTTGTTTGCTCACTCGTTTAATCGGGCATATCGTATATAATCGACATGCCGGGACGCAGGTCGGGTATCTGCTCGACGGGGCGCGCCTTGATCTTGAATGTGCGCGAGTCGTATTCGCCCGTCGCCTTGGTGGCGTGCCACACGGCATACGCGCCCATGTCGCTGATGTAGTATACCTTGGCCTTGATGCGCTTCTTGTCGAGCGCGGGTATCATCACCTCTATCTCCTTGCCCATGGGCAGGTCCTTGAGCAGCTCCTCGCGCACGTTGAAGGTGATCCACTTGTCCTGCATCTTCAGCACGTTCATGATGGGGGCGCCGAGAGCCACAAGCTCTCCCTCGTGGGGATATATCTCGTCAATCTCGCCGTCACACGGGGCGATGAGATACTGGTCCTCAAGCAACGCCTCGACCTCCATCACGCCGCCCTTGGCGACGTTGACCATCGAGCGCGCGCTCTCCTTGTCCTCCTTTTGCGCGCCCGACACGGCGAGGTCATACTGGCTCTTGGCCGCCTTCTCGCCCGACTGCGCGGCTTCGTAGGCAGCCTGGGCCTCGTCGCGCTTCTGCTCGGAGATCACCTGCTTCTGGAACAGCGATTCCATGCGCTCGTAGGTCTTCTTGGCTATGTTGCGGGCAGCGATGGCCTGTTGCCACAGGTCGTAGGCCCCTTGCACAATCTGTGAGCGCGTCCCGGCATCGACCTTCTGGTTTTGCGCGGCGGCGGCATTCTCCATCGCCTCTGCCTGGAACAACTTGGCCTCGGCAAGCGACGAGTGGATGTGCACCAATGTGTCGCCGGCCTTCACCTCCTGGCCCTCATGGACGTAAAACTCCATCACGCGGCCCGGGAGCTTGCCCGATATCCTGACGGATGTCGCCTCGGCCTGCCCCTCGACAATCTCGGGTGGAGGCGACAGGAACAGGAATCCAACAATGGCTATGGCCGCCACAACGAGGATGACGACCAGTAGCCCTACCATCAACGACTTGTCATTTTTCTTGACAGGCGATGTCAAATCATTTTCAGCCATAGTTATGTGATTTTTGAGATATTCTACATGAAAGTGTCAATAGTTGAGCGTGCCGAGCACCTTGGAGAGGTAGACGCGGCACAGGTGCACGTCAATCTCGGCGTCTATCTTCTCGGAGTTGGCCTTGAGCCATGCCGTCTGGGCTTCCATCACGTTATCGGTGGTGAGCACTCCCTCCTTGAACCCGAGCTGGGCCTGACGCAGGTTCTCGTCGGCCTTTTCGAGATTGGTGCATGTCATGTTGTAGGTCTTCATCGACTCGTCGGCCTTGAACGCAGCCTGGCTCACCTGCAGCTCAATCTTCTCCTTGGCGTCCTCCAGCTGTAGCTGCGAGATGGCGACGTCGCTCTTGGCGGCGCGGTACTTGTTGTAGTTGCCGCCCCAGTGCCATATGGGTATCGTCAGCATCGCGCCGACCGAGAACGCTCCGTCAAAGCGCTTCTTGAAGCCGTCAAACATGTTGGGGTTGCTGAACGAGTACGCGCCCACGATGGCGAGATTAGGGAGCATCGACGACATTGCCACGCGCTTTTTCTGTTCGAAGATTTTCACGCCGAGTTCAAGGGCGCGCACATCCTGACGGCGGTCGTAGACCTGCTGCATGTCGTAGGACTCGGCCACCTGGTAGGGTGTCACGCGTTCCACGTCCTCGTCCTCAAGGGTCATCACTGTATTGACGGGCAGGCCGCACACCTGCGCAAGGGCCATGCGAGAGAGCACCAGCCCGTTGTCGACCTTGGTCTGGTCGACCTGCGCGGCGTTGAGCTTCACCGCCACGCTGAGCAGGTCGCTCCTGGTGGCGACGCCCTCCTGCAGCATGAGGTTGACGTTGTTGTAGAGCGTGTCAAGCAGGTTGACATAGCTGTCGGCGAGTCTCTTCTTGGCTTTCAGCGACACCACTTGCCAGTATGCCCCGTCGACGGCATAGATTATATCCTCGGCCTCGTTGTCGTGCATGGCACGGGCAAGCTCCTCGGCATACTTGGTGATGCGGTTCATCGCCACAATCTTTCCTCCCATAAACACGGGCTGGGTCAGCGTGACTGCACCGAAAAACACGTTGTGTATGTCATATGTCAGGGCTTCCTTGGGGAGCAGGGCCACCGACGAGGGCACATACTGCCCGTCGGGTCCCTTTATCGGCTGTCCTGTCATCGGATTGGTCACTATGTCAAACTGGTAGGACTGGGACTTGAGGTCAAACGACTTGACCGGCAGCAACTGGTCGCTGTCGATGACCGAGATTTTCTTCTGATTGTATGTGTAGCCTCCCGTGAAGTCTATCGCCGGCAGATAGGCGGCAAACGCCTCCTTTTTCTGGTATCCCGCAGCCTTCACCCGCTCGGCCATGATGCGCATCTCCTTGTTGTTGTGGAGAGCCATGGAGCGGCAGGAGTCAAGGGATACGGCGCCGTTGCCCTGGGCCGAGGCGGCGACGGCGGCAGACAGCGCCAATGCAGTCAATACGATGTTGAAACGCATAAACATGATTTTTGAGTTATAACCTCTCTACGTGTATTAAAACGTGGTTACAAAGATAACTCAAAAATGAGCCATGATGTTTAGTGCCAACTGATAAAAATCTCTCGCATTTTACCTATAATTGGTCAGTTTTTCGGATTGCATGGCAACTGTATGCCGCAACATGGCGTTATGTGTTACTATGGGGATCTTTTGCTATATTTGTGGAATCCTATATAAGACACAAACTAAAACTGTATTACAGCCATGAGAAAAATCCTGATTATGCTTGCAGCGTTGGTTTCGCTGCCCGCTTTTGCCGCCACACACTGGGTGGGCGGCGACATATCCCTGTTGCCCGATTATGAGAAGGCCGGAGCCAAATACAAGACCCATGAAGGAAAGCCGATAGCCGACCTGCTGCCGTTCCTCCACGACGAGGGGATGAACGCCATGCGTGTGCGCCTCTTTGTCGACCCCGACAAGTACACGGGTGCCGACAAAGACCCCAACGCATGTCAGACGCTTGAGTATATAATACCCCTGTGCAAGCGCATAAAGGATGACGGATTTGCCCTGATGCTCGACTTCCACTACTCCGACACGTGGGCCGACCCCGCCAAGCAGTGGACTCCCGCCGACTGGGCAGGCCTTACCGACGAGGAGCTGTACAGGAAGATATACGACTACACATCCGAGACTCTCGCCACGCTGCGCGGCGAGGGGATTGTCCCCGACTTCATACAGCCCGGCAACGAGATAAGCTACGGGATGCTGTGGGGCCCTTATGGCACGAAAAATCCCAGGAAGACATTCATGGGCAGCGATGCCAACTGGGACCGTCTGGGGCGTCTGCTGAAGGAGGCTATCCGCGCCTGCCGCGAGCAGTGTCCCGACGCTAAGATTGTGATTCACACCGAGCGCGTGGCCAATGTGGCGGTGCAGAACAATTTCTATGACCGTATGCGCTCGCTCGGCATCGACTACGACATAATAGGGTTGAGCTACTATCCCTACTTTCACGGCGACATGTCGGTGCTCGACAAGGCGTTGACGAGCCTTGAGGGGCGTTATCCCGACAAGCAGATAATGATTGTCGAGACAGGCTACTCCTATAAGTGGGAAGTGCCCGGCACCGACCACGACCTGAGCGGGAAGTGGCCCTACAGCGACGCCGGCCAGGATGCGTTTGCCCGCGATCTCGTGGCGTGCCTTGAGGCCCACAGCGCGGTGACGGGGCTGTTCTGGTGGTGGATGGAGTATAATGCCTACGGCACCAGCCTGTCGGGATGGTACAACGCCCCTCTGTTTGACAGCACGACAGGCCGCGCCTGCTCGGCCCTGAAGACCATATGCTCCTTTGCCGACACCAACGCCGCCATCGGCGACATCCTGTACACCCCCGGCGCAACCGGCGACGACACATGGCACGACCTCCATGGTCGTCCTGTCACCCACCCCACAAAGGGCGGCATATACATCCACAACGGCCAGAAGGTCTTCGTGCCCTGACCGGCCGCGGAGGGTGTTGCAGAACTCAAAAAACCACATCGGAGATGTGGCGAATGCGAAACCCCGGGGTAAGCGCGACAGCGCGTGCCCGGGGTAATAAGACGCCTCCCACATGTGTGCACGTCGGAGACGTGCCGTAGGATGCTGTGAGGTAAGGGCTTGTATGACTGTGGACTATGCCACCGTCTTTACGGCACATCTCCGATGTGCGTTATCCATCTGTAGCCTTGAACCCGGGCACGCGCTATACGCGCTTACCCCGGGGTTTCGCCTACGTCACGTCTTCGACGTGGCTTTGATATATCTTTTTGGGGGTAATCTCCTATTTGTCAGCCTTGCGGAGTGGCGACGGCGACTGTCGCGTCGCCGTGAGGGAGGAATGTGATGTCATAGCGGCGGCCACGGGCGGTCGCTGTGGTGTCGTCGGTCATCTCCACTTCGGAGATTGTCATGTCGGGGTGTCCCGCCGCCTTGAACACCGCCTCCTTGGCAGTCCATGCCTCCAGCAGGCGCGGCAGGGTGACGTAGCGCGGCAGTTCGTTGGCGGTCAGGAACTTGGTGGCGACGCGGAGCAGCTGGCGGCGCGGGAACTCGATGTCTATGCCCACAGGGGTGTCGGAGACGGCGAGGGCTATGAGGTCGCGGGCATGGGACAGGGAGATGCAGGTGCCGGCAAGTGGCACGGTGGGTGCGCCATACTGGTCATGCTGCAGCCCGATGCCAAGGGCGTGGCGCACGATGGCGCGTCCGGCGAGTATCTCCCGGCGGCGGTTGTCGGCGCGGCCTTTCATCGCGGCGGCGCGGTCGCTGTCATCGGCATAGGGGATGATGTCCTCCATGCGCCCGACAATGACGGTGATATTGCCGACTTGCTGTCTCATCGGCGGCGCAGGTGGGTGACGGTGTGCACTATGTCGCGGCTCACGGCGTCGAGCAGGGGGCGGATGGAGTCGGATGCTGACACGCTGCTGGCAAAATACAATGCGCCGGTGAGCACGAATGTCGTCGAGTCGGTGGCGAGAAATTGCACGGGAGTGACGCGCGCCTCGGGGGTGAGCAGTATCGTGGCGTCCACTCCCCCGGGGGTGGTGAGACGGCTTATCTCGGTGGAGAGCGAGCCGGCGTTGAGGCTCATGCGCTCGACGCGGTTGTCTATCACCGACGGGGCTGTCGCGGCGGTGACGGGGGTATAGGTGCAGTAGAGTGTGGCGCCGTAGCGCGGATATGAGATATTGATTTTGCCGGTCGCCGTGCTGTCGCGGTCATCGCCGCGTGTGACGGTCGCCGCGCTGTTGACCTCCATCACCACGGGCAGGCGGTCGATGGGCGTGTAGAGGGTGTCATACGGGATGATGCGCGGATAGGCGGTGGGACGAGGCACGGCGACATCGCGCGGGTTGCCGTCACACTCGGTGAGGGCAAATGAAAATCCGATTGCGGCTATCCACACGGGAAGCATCGCGGCAATGGATGTGATGACGGGGTGGCGTCGGCGTGTCATGGCTTGGCGGCGCTTTGGACGGTGGGCTGCTGCACGTCGGGCATCACCTTGACACGTACGCTCGCGATGCGGTGTTTCTCGATGTCGAGCACGAGAAACCGGCAACGGCCATAGACGATGCTCTCTTTCTCCTTGGGGAAATCCCCCTTGATGGCGAGCAGCATCCCGGCGAGAGTCTCGCAGTCCTCGGCCACGGCCCTGTACTCCTCCTCGTCGAGTCCGGTGACCTTGAAGAAGTCGTTGAGCAGGGTTTTTCCCTCAAATATGTAGGTGTCGTCGGGCAGGCGCTTGTAGTTGGTCTCCTCGTCGTCGTACTCGTCGTTGATGTCGCCCACAATCTCCTCCAACACATCCTCCATGGTGACGAGTCCCTGCGTGCCGCCAAACTCGTCGATGACGATGGCGAGGTGTATCTTCATGCGGCGGAAATCCTCAAGGAGGTCGTCAATCATGCGCGACTCGGGGACAAAATATGGCTCGCGCAGCAGCGACTGCCACTTGAAGCCGTCGAGCGGCTTGCCGATATAGGGAAGCAGGTCGCGGCTGTAAAGCACGCCCTTGATATTGTCCTGTGTCTCCTCGTAGACCGGCATACGCGAGTAGCCCTTATCGAGCACAAGGGCCATCACCTCGTCAAAGTCGGCCGTGATGTCTATATCCACGATGTCCACTCGCGGGGTCATTATCTCGGATGCGGTCGTGTCACCAAATTTCAGTATCCCCTCAAGCATCTCCTTGTCGTCAGGGGTCTTGAGGTCGGTTATCTCCAGGGCCTGGCTCAGTTCGTCGGTCGAGATGTTCTCTGCTTTCTTGGTGACGACGCGGTTGACGATGGTCGAGCTGTGGACAAGGATTGACGACAGGGGACGGAATACCGCCACCGCAGCCCGCAGGCTGCCTGCGGCCATCGCTGCCCACTGTGACGTGTAGGTGCGGGCATAGAGCTTGGGCACTATCTCGCCGAATAGCAGGATGATGAATGTGAGGATGACGGTGTAGAACAGGAAACTGAGCACCTCCGAGCCGGCGTGGAACTGGAATATCTGCGAGAACGCAAAGTTGCACAGCACGACAATCGTCACGTTGACGAGATTGTTGGTGATGAGTATCGTGGCGAGCAGCCTCTCAGGCATGGCGAGCAGTTCTCTCACCTTGGCGCCTTTTGGCCTTTCGTCGAGCTCCTCGCATTGCGCGGGCGTCAGCGAGAAGTAGGCAATCTCGCTGCCCGAGACAAATCCCGAAATAATAAGGGCAATCACGGCAAATATCAGAGCCACAAGGCTTCCAGCCGTGGGGGTGTTGACCGTCAGCAGGTCATTGATTGAGGCCAAAATCATTCCCGTCATGGGGGAAGTGGCCGGCAAAGGGTCTATATCCAAAACAAATGATGTTAGTTTTACAATCATGCGCCGCTGGTATACATCCCGTTAAGGCACAAGGTGGACTCCCATCCACGCCGCAAATTTAGCAATTATTCCTTATCGGTGCAAATCTGATGATTCTCAATATGGTTTGTCGTATTTTCAGACTGTTATGATTGCTTTGCCAAAGAAGGTTTGGAGCATCGCGAGTGTGGCGATGGTGAAGTTGTGCTGTCCGCTAAGCCACTTGGTGATCTCACTCGGACGGCGTCCCAATGCATCGGCGAACTGTTTCTTTGAAAGTCCGCGCTCTTGCATAAGGTCATAGATGCGGTCGGAAATGGCAAAGGTAAGCCGTGCGCTCTCCCTTTCCTCCGCAGGCATTTCTGCAAACAAACGCGGAAGTAATTCTAAGTCTTTTTTCATAGCTCAAAAGTTTTATCCGTGTCAATTATATTTTCGGTTATAACCACCGAGCCATCTTTCACACACGATTTGAGCAGTTCCTCAAATTTTTGCAGGGTAACGACATACCCTTGAAGCTCGTTATCCTCCTCGTATGTCCTGGTCGTCTTCACGCCCCCATTGCCGAGAATTATAATTTTGTCAGACAGGCGGAGGGCGTATAGGCGCAGCTTTGAGCGTAATGCCGGCAATGCGACTAATGAATCACGCATCTTTCCCTCGTTGCGGAAATAGCGTTCAAGCGCGCCATGCTCGATTATTTGTTCGACATATCGGATAATGGCGCGGTAATCGGCGTTTAGTTGAGAATCCTCGCGGAATTTCGCAACAAATTTGTTGAACTCATTCAATTCATCGCCAAGGAATTGAATGGTATAAACAGTGCATTTGTCACTGTTGTTAAGGAGTATCAGTTCAACTTCGCTCATAAATGTCTTATGTTTATGGTTACAACGCAAAGATACGGCAAATATTTCACTTAAAAATGAAATATTGCAAAAATTTTAGTGGTTTCCTTTTGGTAGTTGACTGAAATGGGTATGGGGTGTACGGGAATGTTCGGGCGGGGTGTCCGCAAACGGACAGGGGTGAAATGAGATTGTATTGTAAATCAGCGGTTTATGTTTTTGGCACGGTAATGGCATCTATTGGGGTGGAAAGATAATAGGATAAAATCTGATTATGGATAGAGAAATTTCATTGCAGGAGAAATCGTCGCGGCGTCGTCGCCGTATGGGTGTCGTCGCCGTGGCGGTTTTTGTTATTGCCGGCGGCGTGTGGTGGCTGGCCTCGCTGTCGCGTGGCGGCATCGGGCGCGATACGCTGTCGCTGTCACGGGTCGACCGTGGGGATATAGCCGTGTCGGCAAGCGCCTCGGGCAAGGTCGTGGCTGCCTTTGAGGAGATATTGACATCACCCGTGGAGGCCCGTATCGTAGAGGTGTTCAGGCGCACGGGCGACTCGGTGGAGGCCGGCGCGCCGCTGCTGTGCCTTGACCTGAAAAGCGCCGAGACCACGCTCGGCAATCTCGCCGACGAACTGTCGATGAGGCGGCTTGAGGCCGAGAAGGCAAGAGTGGGCACATCGACCCGCGTCGGTGACATGGAGATGGAGATACGTGTCAAGGAGATGGAGATTGGGCACCTGGAGTCGGAGCTGCGCAATGAGCGTTATCTCGACTCGCTCGGCTCAGGCACGGGAAACCGTGTCGATGAGGCTGACATGGCGTTGCGGCGCGCCAAGGTGGAGCTGGAGCAGCTGCGCAACCGCCTGCGTGACGAGCGGCTCACTGGCGATGCCGACATGAACCTGCGCCAACTTGAAGTGAGCATATCGGGCAAGAATCTCGCCCAGCAACGCCGGTTGGTGGACGACGCGCGACTGATGTCGCCACGCAAGGGTGTGCTGACCTACATCAACCAGCAGATTGGTGCGCGGGTGTCGCCGGGCGAGCAGGTGGCGGTGCTTGCCGATCTGTCCCATTTCAAGGTCGACTGCGAGATTGCCGACGGGTATGCCTCGCGTGTGCGACCCGGCAACCGGGCGATAGTCAAGCTCGGGGCCGGGCAGCTTGCAGGGCGGGTGGGGAGCGTAAGCCCCACGTCGCGCAACGGGGTGATTGCCTTTACCGTGATGCTCGACGACGATGCCCATCCTGGGCTGCGCAGCGGACTGCGCTGTGACGTGCATGTGCTCGATGAGGAGATTCCGTCGGCGTTGCGTGTCGCCAACGGGCAGTTCTATCACGGCGCGGCAACCTACGACATGTGGGTGGTCAACGGCGACGAGATTGTCAAGCGGCGCGTCACCATGGGACAGGGCAACTACGAGCATGTGGAGATTGTCGACGGTCTGCGTGAGGGCGACGAGGTGGTTGTCAGCGACATGTCGGGATATGCCGGGCATGACCGGCTGCGGCTGAAGTGAACGCTCAATATTTAACGAAATAATAAACTTAAATTTGTCATATGATTACACAGTATTTCAAGCAGACATGGGCCGAATCGCGGCGCAATCCCCTGTTCACGTCATTGTATGTGGCGGGTGTGGCTCTCGCGGTGGCCACGGTGATGGTGTTTTCCATCATCTACTACGTCAAGCTCGCGCCGGTCTACCCGGAGTATTCACGCGGGAGGTTGTGTTATTTTTCAGTGACGCGCTTTGCCACCGAGCATGGCGGTCAGTCCATGGGCGGATATTCGCCGTGGTTTATCAACGGGTGGTTCAGGCAGCTGAAGAACGCCGAGGCGTTGTCGGTGACCTACAACAAGTGGGATGCCTCTTTCCTCACGCTTGAGGACGGCAGCAATGCCAAGGTCGTGAGGCGGTTTACCGACCCGCAGTTTTTTGATGTCTATGATTACCGCATCCTTGAGGGCCGGCGGTTTACACAGGCCGACTTTGATGCGGGTCGCCGCGAGGTGATGGTTTCCGACGGCCTTGCACGCCGCCTTTTCGGGAGTGTCGAGGCCGCTGCGGGCAAGGATATCACGCTCGATAACCTCAGTTTTCACGTCATAGGCGTGTTTGAGGAGCCGAGCCGCGTGATGGAGGGTACGTTTGTCGAGGCAATCGTCCCGTATACCGCCATACCCGGATGGGATGCCGGAATCGGCAACAGTGCCGCCGGCTCGTTTATCGCGGTGGCCAAGGTCAAGGATGCCGAGGGGCTGAGGCTCTTGCGCGGGGAGGTCGACGGGCTTGTGCGGCAGTATAACGCCGACCCCGCCAACGAGTGGAAGTACAAGCTGCCGTCACAGCCCCAGACTCATGTGGAGCACTTCTTTGACCCCCACTGCATGGCGTCGGCCGACGGGATTATGAAGAGTGCCGAGGAGTCGCGCATAGGCGACATACTGTTCATGCTGGCGGTGTTGCTGTTTGTCCCCGCGCTCAACCTCAGCGGCATGATTGCCGGCCGCATGGAGTGGCGTTGCGGCGAGATGGGCATCCGCAAGTCATTCGGGGCCACACGCGGGCGTCTGCTCCGTCAGGTGCTCGCCGAGAACATGATACTGACCCTTGCCGGCGGTCTTGGCGGACTGGTCGTGGCGTGGATACTGCTGGCGTTGAGCCGCTCATGGATATTCGGCGTGCTCGACAGCAAGGCGCTGGTCGAGGGAGATGTCTCCCTGTCGGGCGAGATGCTGTTTGCACCAGCGGTCTTTGCCGGAGCCTTGGCGGTGTGCCTTGTGCTCAACCTGCTGTCGGCGTTGATACCCGCGTGGTGGTCGTTGCGCCGCCCCATTGTCTCATCCCTTAACGAAAAAAGATAAGCTATGTTGAAACTTGCATTGAAAAATATATGGGCACGTCGTCGTGCCAACGGATGGCTGTTTGCCGAGCTTGTGGCGGTGACGGTAGTGGCATGGATGATGATTGACCCGCTTGTGGTGCAGCTCTATGACCGTAGTCTGCCTGTGGGGTATGATACCGACAGATTGTGCATGATAAAGGTGCTGTCGGAGGTGGAGGGCGCGCCCGGATATGACGCGGCGCTCACCGACTCGGCATCGACCGCCGCCGACTATATGCGCCTTGTCGAGATAGCGCGCCGTCTGTCCGGAGTGGAGAAGGCGACCCCGCTGAAGTCATTCTGCTATCCCGATGCCGGAAGTCAGGCTTCCCTGGGTGTGTATGGCGATGCCGACTCGACGATGTACATGGTGAGCTTCATGTATTTCATGCCGGGGAGCGACTTCTTCTCCACCTACGGCATAGGCGGTGTGGATGGCGGGACTGCTGAATCGCTCGACCGCATGAGGTTTCGTGGCGGCAAGTCCCGCAACGACGGGCAGCGAGACTTTGTAATCTCGGAGACTGTGGCACGCAATATGTTCAAGCCGGGCAATGTGGCGGGACGCACGCTGTCGCTTGGCGATGACAGCGTGAAGGTGGGTGCCGTGTGTGCCGACGTGCGCTATCTCTCGTCGTCGAGAAACCCGACGATGCTTTTTATCCCAGACTATGATGTGTCGTTGTCCCCCGGAAATTCGGCCCTCATCCTTGTGCGGCTCTCGCCGGGGGTGGATGCCGGGGAATGGGTCGAGGAGTTTCGCGAGCGGATGCCACGCTTCACCTCGGGCAATCTTCACGCCCGCGAGGCATACACCTACCGCAGCATGACCGACATGCACCTCTATTCCAACGGCGGCTCCGACATGAGGCTTAAAACGGGTCTGTTGGTGTTTTTCCTGCTCAACCTGAGCCTCGGGGTGTTTGGCACGCTGTGGCTGCAGACACGTCGACGCGCCGAGGAGGCGGGAGTGATGAAGGCCTTCGGGGCGACACGTTGCCATATCGTGGGGCTTGTCGTGACCGAGAGCGTCATACTCACGGTCGCCGCATGGCTCGCCGGATGCCTCATCTATCTGCAGGTCGCGCTCTACAACGGCCTCTCGCAGGGGCAGAACCATTATCTGGTCTTTGACCACTCGTGGGCGGGAAATTTTGCCCTGCACTTTGCCGTCGTGTCGGGACTGGTGCTGGCGTTGCTGCTTGCGGTGGCCGTCGTCGGGGTATTGCTCCCCGCCATGACGATAGCCCGCGTGAGGCCCATCGACTCATTGAATTCATAATTCATAATGCATAATCAAAACCACTTAAAAAGACAATTATAAAATGGAAAATATAATCACACTCAAGGAGATAAACAAGGTATACCGCACTGACGACATAGAGACCACGGCATTGGAAAATGTCAATCTCGCGGTCGGGAAAGGGGAGTTCCTGAGCATAATGGGGCCTTCGGGCTGCGGCAAGTCGACGCTGCTCAATATCATAGGGCTTCTCGATGCCCCGACATCGGGACAGGTGGAGATTGCCGGCAAGATGGTGTCGGGGATGGGCGACCGCGCCCTCGCGGCGTTCCGCAACCGCACACTCGGTTTTGTGTTCCAGAGTTTTCATCTTATCCCCACGCTCAATGTCATCGACAACGTGGAGCTGCCGTTGCTATATCGCGACATGAGCGCCCGAGAACGGTCGGAGGCGGCGCGCGAGGTGCTCGGGCGTGTAGGGCTTGCCCACCGCCTGAAGCACCGTCCGACCCAGCTGTCGGGCGGCCAGTGCCAGCGCGTTGCCATAGCGCGTGCCATCGTAGGCAATCCCGAGATAATACTCGCCGACGAGCCGACGGGTAACCTCGATTCCAAGATGGGTGCCGAGGTGATGGACATCCTCCACTCGCTCAACCGCGAGGATGGGCGCACGGTGGTGATGGTGACCCACAACGAGGAGCAGGCGCGTGTCACCGACCGCATCGTGCGTTTCTTTGACGGACGGGTTATCTCAATGCACAATGCGTGATTCAAAGGTCAATGTTCACAATTGACAGTATTGGGATTATGAGATGTGTATATTGTATGCTTATACTCTTGCTGGCGGTGGTGGCGCGGGCTGAGAGCGTGAGGCACATCACGCTTGAGGAGGCGGTGGCGATAGCGCGGACCAAGAGTGTCGATGCCGCAGTGGCGCTCAATGAGCTTCGCACGGCCCAATGGGAGTATCGCACTTTCCGCGCCGGGCTGTTGCCCGAGGTGACGTTCAAGGCCAAGCTGCCGGGATATTACAAGCAGTATTCCTCCTATCAGAACTCCGACGGCTCATACTCGTTTGTCCCCAACAACTATATGGAAATCAACGGCGAGTTGTCGCTCACGCAGAGCATATGGTTTACAGGTGGCACGCTATCGCTCAACACGTCGCTCGACTACCTGCGTCAGTTTGGCGACAACGCCTCGCAGCGGTTCATGTCGCTTCCTGTGGCACTGACGCTCAACCAGCCTATCTTCGGGGTCAATGCCGTGAAATGGAACCGGCGCATCGAGCCTGTGCGCTACCAGGAGGCGATGGCCACATACATGAGCGCGTCGGAGACTGTCGCCATGACGGCCATATCCTATTTTTTCAACTTGCTGATAGCGGGGGAGGATGTGGCATCATCGGAGCAGAACCTCGACAACGCCGAGCGGCTCTACGGGGTGGCGCAGGCAAAGCGCGAAATGGGGCAGATAAGCCGCAACGACCTGCTGCAGATGGAGCTGAATCTCCTCGATGCACGCTCGGCGCTGACCGATGCCCGCAGCGCGATGAGCAACCGCATGTTTCAGCTTCGCTCGTTTCTCGGCATAGGCGACAGCGTGGCGTTGCGGCCTGTCGCGCCGCGTGAGACGCCTGTGGCCGACGTCACTTATGGCGACGTGCTCGACAAGGCATTGGAGCGCAATGCGTTCTCACGCAATGTGCGGCGCCGGCAGCTTGAGGCGGAATATGAGGTGGTGAAGGCCCGGGGCGAGATGCGGGAGATTTCGCTTTTCGCGCAGATTGGCTACACCGGCATGGGTGCCCGTCTAAATGATGCCTACGGGCGTCTGCGCGACAATCAGGTCGTTGAGGTGGGTGTCAAGATACCGTTGCTCGACTGGGGCAAGCGGCGCGGGCGCGTGAAGGTGGCCGAGAGCAATCGCGAGGTGGTCGAGAGCCGGCTGCGCCGCGAGGAACAGAGTTTCCGCGAGGACATATTCGTGCTCGTGGAGCGGTTTAACAACCAGCGCGGGCAGCTCGACATAGCCATGCGCAGCGACACGATAGCGGCGACACGCTACGACACCAACGTGAAGACCTACATGGTGGGAAAGATGTCGACCCTTGAGCTTAACGACTCGCGCGTCAAGAAGGACGCGGCACGGCGTGAGGTCATCACCGAGCTTTACAACTACTGGTATTGGTACTACCAGCTGCGCAGCCTCACGCTGTGGGACTTTGCCCGTGACATTCCCCTCGATGCCGAGGATGTAATCCCGCCAAAGATGTAGGATGTAGCGGAGTGACGAATAAAACACATCGAAGATGTGCCGTAAGCGAAACCCCGGGGTAAGCGCGTAGCGCGTGCCTGGGGTAATGAGGTGCTATTCAAAGGATGCACATCGAAGATGTGCTGTAGAGTACAGCGTCTAAGCGTCTGGATTTATGCAATATATGTCGCCATATTTACGGCACATCTCCGATGTGCATTATCTGCTCGTAGCGTTGACCTCAGGCACGCGCTATGCGCTTACCCTGAGGTTCCGCTTACATCACGTCTTCGACGTGACACTTTTGCAACCCACATATATTTATTGTCGGGTTATTTGCCGATGTGGGCAATTAAAATTAAATTTGAAATATGAAAATACTGATAGTTGATGATGATAACGCGGTGAGGGCGTCGCTGTCGGTGCTGCTCAGGCGCGCGGGATATGAGCCGTGTGCCGTGGCGTCGCCGTCGGAGGCTATGGCCGAGGTGAGGCGGTGGCGTCCCGACGCCGTGTTGCTCGACATGAATTTCTCGCTGTCGACCTCGGGTATCGAGGGGATTACGCTTTTGAAGCAGATAAAGGTTTTCCATCACGACGTGCCGGTCATACTGATGACGGCATGGGGAACGATTCCGCTTGCGGTAGAGGGGATAAAGGCCGGGGCGGTCGACTTCATCTCCAAGCCGTGGGACAACCGCCTGCTGCTGCAGAGCCTCGCTACGGCTGTGGAACTTGCCGATGGCGGCAATGGAGCATCTGAAGGTGACTTTGACCGCTCGATGATTATCGGGCGTGACCCCGGGCTTATGGAGGTGCTCGACACGGTGAGGCGCGTCGCCCCCACGATGGCGTCTGTGCTCATCACGGGGGAGAACGGCACGGGAAAAGAGCTTGTGGCTGAGGCCATACACCGCAACAGCATGCGTCGGGACGCGCCGTTTGTCAAGGTCAATCTCGGTGGCGTGTCGCGCTCGCTGTTTGAGAGCGAGATGTTCGGCTACCGCAAGGGGGCGTTCACAGGGGCTGTCGCCGACAGGGCGGGACGCTTTGAGGTCGCCGACAAGGGCACTATATTCCTCGACGAGATAGGGGAGCTTGACATGCCGTGTCAGGTGAAGATGTTGCGCGTGCTTCAGGAGCACACGTTTGAGCGTCTTGGCGACAGCACTCCGCGCAAGGTCGACGTGCGCGTGGTGTGCGCCACCAACGCCCCGCTTGCGGCGATGGTGGCCGACGGGAGCTTCCGCGAGGATCTGTTCTACCGCATCAACCTCATCACCGTCACGCTTCCCCCGTTGCGTGAGAGGCGCGGGGACATTCCCGAGCTGGTGAGGCATTTTGCCTCGGCGATAGCGCGCACCAACTCGATGGCGGTCCCCGAGGTGTCGGCTGACGCCATGGAATATCTCGCCTCATTGCCGTGGCCCGGCAACATAAGGCAGCTGCGCAATATAGTGGAGCGCACGATGATAGTCACGGGGCGTGACCGACTCGATGCCTCTGATTTCAGCTGTCAGAACCACGGGGATGCTCCCGGGGACATCCCTGCCACCATCGGCGACATGGAACGTGTCGCCATAGTGAAGGCCCTTGCCGCCCACGGGGAGAACATATCGGCGGCGGCGCGTGAGCTTGGGCTGTCGCGTCAGGCCCTATACCGCCGTATAGAGAAATATGGGATAAGGATATGAGGATGAGACTGTACCTTTACCTGTTTTGCGGGCTGCTGGCGGCTCTCGGCATAATGCTGTCCTGTATGGGCGGCGTGGATAAGCCGGTGTTGTATGTCACGGAGGGTATTGTCGCGGCTCTCCTTGTGGCGGCAGTCATGCTCTACCGCTATGCGGCCAAGCCGCTTGATGCTCTCGCGATGGGGATGGACCTGCTCAAGGAGCAGGATTTCTCAAGCCGTCTTGCCCGCGTGCACCACCGCGAGGCCGACAAGGTGGTCGACGTGTTCAACCGCATGATGTCGCAACTCAAGGAGGAGCGGCTTGCCACGCGGGAGAAGGACTATTTGCTCGCACTGCTTATCCGCGTCTCCCCGATGGGGATTGTCATATACGATGACTCCGGGCGTATAACCCTGTCCAACGAGGCGGCGGCTCATATGCTCGGCGTCTCCACGACATTGGAGGGGATGATGCTGGGATTGATTGACAGTCCCCTTGCGGTGGCCGCGCGAGAGATACCGCATGGGCATGTCGAGACCCTGCGTCTTGGCGACGGCAAGGTCTACCGGGTGTCGCGGCTGTCGTTCATGGACAAGGGGTATGCCCATCCGTTCCTGCTGATTGAGGGGCTTACCGACGAGGTGGCACGCGCCGAGCGGGAGGCCTACGGGCGGGTGATACGCATGATGGCCCACGAGGTCAACAACACTATCGCCGGTGTCACGTCGATGCTCGGCGTGCTCGGGGATATGGTGTCCGACACCCCGGGAATGGGGGATGTCGCCGAGCTTGCGGGTGTGTGCGCGTCACGGTGTGGGAATATGAGCCGCTTTATCCGCGAGTTTGCCGAGGTGGTGAAGATACCCGATGCCCGTCCCGTGGAGACGGATCTCGTGGGGCTTGTCGACGATTGCGTGGCGTTCATGAAGTCGCGTTTTGTCAATGTGAATATTGAGGTGACGACCGCCTTTCCCGATAGTCCCGTGACGGTGGAAGCCGACCCGGTGTTGATTGAACAGGCGCTTGTAAACATAATGAAAAATGCCGCCGAGAGCATCACCGGCCCCTTTGGGCACATCCTCGTGTCGGTGACCGCGATGCCCCCGGCGGTCACGGTCACCGATGACGGAGAGCCGATTTCCCCCGAGGCGGCAAGGAACATTTTCACCCCGTTTTTCTCAACGAAGGCTTCGGGACAGGGGCTTGGGCTGATATTCGTGCGTGATGTGCTTGACAAGCACTCGTGCCGCTATTCACTCACCACCGATGCCGACGGGTTGACGAGATTTCAGATATATTTTCCCGAAAAATAGGTTAATTCGGGAGGTAACTTGGTGTGAATGTGGAGGATAATGCCTACCTTTGCGGCATTGTACAAGTATGGTTAAGTTAGATATTTCACGGGAGACCGGTGTCGTGCTGCGAGGAATTGCGATTCTTTGCATCGTGCTTCATAATTTCTGCCATCTACAGGGGGTTAAAGAGAATGAGTTCTGGTTTTTCCATTCCAACGTCTCTGACTTCTGGGATAGCTTCTCGACCGGTCTTCCGACTGCGTTGTGGAATACGGTGTCGTTTCTCGGACATTACGGCGTCGAGGTGTTCGTGTTCCTGAGCGGATATGGGCTTGCCCGCAAATATGCCTCCTCGCTGCCGCGATTTGGAGGGTTTATGCGCCATACTCTGTCCAAGCTCTACATGCTGATGATTCCGGGGCTGATGGCATATGCTGTGGCCGATTTCCTGGTCTGGCGTGATATTTCCGATATAGCGATAAGGTCAGTGTGCACTCTGACCTTTTTTCCTAATCTCTCGTCGTCGGTATGGGATTATATAGCATACGGGCCATATTGGTATTTCGGACTCACGCTAGAGCTGTACATATTCTTCTATTTTCTGCTTCACGGGCGTGGTAACGGCTGGCTGCTGTTTTGGTCGGCAGTGGTGTTGGGGATACAGGCGGTTGCTATTGCGATTGTCGGGGCCGGAGACATGGTGATACACAATATGCGTGTCAATCTGTTGATAGGGGTGCCTACATTCTGTCTCGGGGTTTGGCTCGGACGTGCCACTGTAGAGCTTAGGCGATGGCAGGTCTGGGCTATTGGGGTGTCTATGTTCGTCGGGGCTATAGCGTTGAGTGTCTGGCCCCATCCGTTGGCGTGGCTGCTCAGCTCGCTCCCATGGCCTTTGGCGATGTTGGGTGTAGCGGTGTTGCTTCCAATGCCGGTGCGCCTACTGGTGGGAAAGGTCGGTGTGCTGTCACCATGGCTGTTTGTCGCCCATCCCGTGAGCCGTCAGATAGTCTATCATTTTTTTGAGCCGTGGAACAACCGGTGGTCATCATTGTTGGTATACCTGCTGCTCTCATTTGGACTTGCCCTCCTGCTGAGGCGTGTCGTCGCCCTCGTGCAGGCCCGCTACCCCCGTTTGGGCGTGAGATGATATAAAAAGCAGTTTATCGCAATTTGCGACGATTTGCGACAAATTGCGATAAATTTTCAGGGTGTGTCTGAACGGGAATCAGAACTGGATGTTGGTGGCGGAGTCGGGAGTGGCGGCACGGCGCGTCGCGGGTTCCTCGGGGGCGGCTGTGGCGGCGTTGCGTGCCATGTCGCGTATCTCGTTGCGGAACTTTGAGTCGCGGTTGAACGTTGGATTTTTCTCGAAGAGGTCTATCACCTTGTCATCGTCAAACTGCGACGGGTCGAGGATGGCGTAGCGGGCGCGTGCAGCGGCCTGATTGTTGCGCGTGACAGCCTCCTTGCCATACTCCTCGGCCAGGCGGTCGGAGGCGTCCTTGGCGGGAGCGCGCTTTGAGGATATGCGCAGGGCGCGGTTGTCGTTGAGCTGGTTTTCCTCCTCGCGTATCGTCACGTCGAAACCTGCGGCGAGGATGGTCATCTTCACCTTGTCGCCGAGAGTCTCGTCAAAGGCGACACCCCAGATGACATCGACCTCGCGGTCGAGCGTGCGCATGAATTCGTTCAGCTCCTCGGCTTCCTCCATGACAAACTCGCGCTCGGCTTTGGGGGAGAAGTAGAGGTTGAACAGCAGCTTCTTCGACCCGAGAATGTCGCGGTTTTTGAGCAGCGGGGAGTTGAGGGCATCGTTGATGGCCTTGGTGACGCGGTGGTCACCCTCGCCGTAGCCGCTTGAGATGATGGCCGCGCCTCCGTTGCGCAGGGTCGTGTCGACGTCGTTGAAGTCGAGGTTGATATGCCCCTTGCAGGTGATGAGGTCGGATATGGAACGTGCGGCGGTCGACAGGGTGTCATCGGCCTTGCCGAATGCGTTGATGAAGTTGAGGTCGGAGTATATCTCGGTGAGCCGCTCGTTGTTGATGATGAGCAGCGCGTCGACATATTTGCTCATCTCGTCGGCGCCGTCGAGTGCCTTGAGGATTTTTTTCGGTCCCTCAAAAAGGAACGGGATGGTGACGATGCCTATGGTGAGCAGTCCGCGCTCCTTGGCTATCTTGGCGACCACAGGGGCGGCGCCTGTACCTGTGCCGCCGCCCATGCCGGCGGTGATGAACACCATTTTGGTGTTGTCGTCAAAGAGGGCGTTGATGGCATCGGCGCTCTCCTCGGCGGCCTGGCGTGCGCGGTCGGGTACGTTGCCCGCCCCGAGTCCCCGGGTGACAGTCGGGCCGATGAGCACCTTGGTTGGCACGATGGAGTTGTCGAGAGCCTGCTTGTCGGTGTTGCACACCACAAAGGAGACATTCTTGATGCCCTGGGCATACATGTGGTTGATGGCGTTGTTGCCGCCCCCGCCCACGCCAATCACCTTGATGATGGTGTCCTCGTGGGTGGCATTGTCAAATTGGGAGCTGTCGGCTATATTGTTGTCTATGTCAGTCATTGTCGTTGGTGTTAGAGGGTGAATAAATGTGACGGTGTGGAAGCATTATTCATCATCGTCCTCGTCATTCTCCGTGAAGATGCGCTCGGTCGTGTCCTTGGCGCGGTTGACAAGGCGGCTGAACCATGAGGTGCGGTTGCCCCTGTCGCCCCTGTCGTCGTCCTCATCATCCTCCTCGTCGCGTTGGCGGCGGTGGTCCTTGTTCTTTTTCGCGTTCTTGCGCGGCATGAACCCCGGCTCGTCCTCCTCGTCGTCCTCGTCGATTGAGGGGTTGAAAATCGGCTCGGGAGACTCCATGCACATCATAGGGGTGCGACGAGAGGCGGCATCGAGTACGGCTATCACGTCGACCATGTCGGCTCCCTGTATCTTGGCGTCGGCGATGCGCACGGCCGATGTCGGCGTCCCTATGCGCAGCGGCAACTTGCTCTGGCTCTCTATGAGGTGGGAGATGCCCTTCAGTTTGGCTCCCCCGCCCACAATGACGATGCCGCATGGGAGGTCGGTGATGCCGGCATAGTTCATCTGCTCAAGGATGTTTGCCACGATTTCGCCCGTGCGGGCCTGCACGAAGGTGTTTATCTCGGTGGTGTCTATGCCGTCGATGTTCCTGTGCTGGGCGGTGTCGGTCGAGGGTGACGCGTCGCCCACGGCTTTTTTAAGCTCCTCGGCACGCTCCTCGAGCTTGTTGAGGCCCGTGGCGATGTCGCGGGTGATGTTGCGTGAGCCCATGGGCAGCGTGGCGAGATACCGTAACACGCCCCCCTTGTATATCGATACCGTGGTGGTCTCGGCCCCGAGATCTACGAGCATGCACCCGAGGCGTTTCTCGTCCTTGGAGAGCACGAGGTCGGCGATGGCGGTGTGGCGCACGACGTAGCCGTTGATCTTGAGTTGCAGACGCTCGTTGACAACGCGGTCGATGTTGCGCTTGAGTTGCGGGCGGCACGAGATGACGTTGAGGGTGGCGTCGATATGGCGTCCGAACATCCCGACGGGGTTGATTGACTCCTGATTGTCAATCATGAAGTCGCGCACGAGCACCTCGACCATATCGCGGTCGGAGAGGGTGGTGCGCATCGCGTCGGCCTTTATCTGCTCGACCATACGCTCGGTGATTTCCTGCTCGTCGGGCAGCGGACGCTCGATGTCGGCCTTGGAGGCTGTCAGGGAGCGGCCTCCGAGAGCCACATACAGGGCCTTGACCTTGCGCGGCGATATGCCCGAGCGGTTCTCTATCTTGCGTATTATGCGGTTGACGCGTGTGCTTACCTCCTCCACATTCTGGACCACGCCATAGCGCACGCAGTCAATCAGTGGCTCCTCCTCGATGGCGAGCACGGTCAGTGCGCCGTTTGAGTCGAGGGTTCCGGCCGCCCCCCTTATCTTGGAGCTGCCGATTTCCAGTGCTACGATATATCTTTGTTCCATATTCTTTGAGTATTGACAATAAATAAGGTTAGTTTGTTCGGGCCGCAGTGTCTTTTTTCTCCTTGGGGTGGTACAATACCGGGGTGTCCCCCTCGGTGAGCATCGTGCCCATGTCGGGGTCCTCGTTCTCGCTCTCGATGTCAAAGTCGGTCATCGGTGCGGCGAGATGCTTGGCGCGGCGTGTGGCCACGAGCTGGCCGTCCCATTTGAGCGACAGGGTGTCATACAGGTTCCATCCCTTGACGGGGAGCACTTCGCGATAGAAGCGGTCGAGACGGGCAAATTTGTCGTCGAGGTTGTCGGGTGTGCCAAGGTTGATGACATGCCCTCGTATGATGGGGACAAGGTGGATGTTGCGGCTGTCGGGGGCCGACACCATCGACACGAGCGAGTTCCACTGGTCGTGGCTCTCGATGTAACGGATGAGCGGGAGCAGCGACGCTGCCGGGAAGCTGTCGGTGAAGTGTCCGGCGATAATCGGGACATCGAGGTGGTAGCGGGCGTCGGCCGTGATGCGCTTGCCGTCCTTGTTGATGTAGTATGAGCGGTCGGTGTCAAAGACACGTGCCACGGGGCGCATCGGGGTCACCTCGACGAGCACCTTGCGGTCGCTGAGCACCACTGCGCGGGCATCCTCGATTTTGTCAATGCGGCCCAATATGCGCTCGATGCTGTCGGTGTTGATGGCCGAGAGCGACATGCCGCGTGCCCGCAGGTTGAGGTCGCCGAGTTCATGCCCAATCTCCTCGACGGTGACAAATCCCGTCGCAGCCGTGTCGTCTACGGCGATAACCATCCCGTCGCACACGGCCTCGGACGCCTGCGAGCGCGACCATGCCACGGCCACGATGAGGTAGCCGAGCAACAGCAGGGAGAATATGACGTTCCACACGGTCTTCATCGGCAGACGGCTTTTACGATTTCGGGCAGGTAGTTGCATATGTCGCCGGCACCGGCTGTGAGCAGCACCTCAAACGGCCGTGAGGCGATGGTGTCGACAAGGCGTTCCTTGGAGACAATCTCCCTGACAGGGGCGGTGACGTCGCGCAGGATGATGTCGGAGGTGACGCCGGGGATTGGCTCCTCGCGTGCCGGGTAGATGTCGAGCAGTATCACCTCGTCGGCCATTGACAGGGCCTCGGCAAAATCCGGGGCAAAGTCGCGCGTGCGCGTATAGAGATGGGGCTGGAACGCTACGGTCAGCCGACGGTCGGGGTATAGTGCCTTGACCGAGCGGATGGATGCTTTCAGCTCGTCGGGATGGTGGGCGTAGTCGTCGATGATGGCGCGTCCGGTCTCTCCCGGCTCCTTGAGCCAGAACTCAAACCGCCGCTTCGGCCCCATGAACGATGCCATGGCCTGACGCATCGACGGCTCGTCGAGCGTGCCGGTGAGGTAAACGGCCGCGATGGCCGCGATGGCGTTCTCGATGTTTATCTCCACGGGTACACCGAGGCTTATGTCGCGGTAGGTGGCTGTCGGGGTCACCATGTCAAAGGTGATTGTGCCCGAGCCGCGCCGTATGTTGGCGGCATGGAAGTCGCCGCTGTCGCGTGAGTAGGTATAGGTCTTTACGCCCGGCACCGGGCGCGGGACGAGCTTGAGTCCCTCATGGATGAGGAGTGCCCCGCCGGGCTGGATAAGCTCGGTGAAATGCGCGAAGCTTTCCAGATAGGCCTCCTCTGTGCCGTAGATGTCGAGGTGGTCGGGGTCGGTCGCTGTGATGACGGCGATATAGGGTGTGAGGTGGTGGAACGAGTGGTCATACTCGTCGGCCTCGATGACCGTGTAGGGGGAGGTGTCGCTCAACAGCAGGTTGCTGTCGTAGTTGCGCAGTATGCCGCCGAGGAATGCGTTGCATCCCGTGCTCGACGAGTGGAGGATGTGAGCCGCCATGGACGACGTGGTGGTCTTGCCATGGGTGCCCGCGAAGCATAGTCCCCGGCTTGAGCGGGTGATGCGTCCCAGGGCGGCGGCACGTTTTATCACCTCATGCCCTGCCGAGCGGAAAAACCGCAGTCCCTTGTGGCTGTCGGGCACGGCGGGGGTGTAGATGACGAGGGTCGTGGCGGGGTCGCGGAATGCCTCGGGGATGAGGTCGGCATCGTCGTCAAACGTGATGTCGGCACCTTCCCTTATCAACGCGTCGGTAAGCGCGGTGGGTGTGCGGTCATATCCGGCCACGCGGCATCCGCGCGACAGGTAGTAGCGCACGAGAGCGGCCATGCCTATGCCCCCGGCTCCGACGAAGTATATGTTGGTCTTGTTGTTGTCCATTGCTGTGTCTGTTGGTCGTTTAGCTCCCCTTTCGGGTGAGTATTTCATAGATGCGGTCGACAATCTTCTCGTCGGCGTCGCGTAATGCCATCGCCGATATGTTTTTGCCGAGGGTGGCGCGGCGGTCACTGTCGGCCATGAGTGTGGCGATGGCCGGCGCGAGCTGCTCGCGGCAGTCGGCGTCGAGTATCATCACTGCGGCGTCATGGTCGACCAGGGCCTGGGCGTTCTTGCGCTGGTGGTCTTCGGCGACATTGGGCGACGGCACGAGGATGACCGGTAGCCCGAGGAGCTGCAGCTCGGATATTGTCCCTGCCCCGGCACGCGACACCACCAGGTCGGCGGCGCGGTAGGCGAGGTCCATGCGCGAGATAAAGGGCGTGGCCTTTACCGTGGGATGCCCATCGGCGGCTCGGGCACACTCGTCGGCATACAGCTTGCCGGTCTGCCACAGCAGGTATGAGCCTGTCGCCGCGATGGCGTCGAGCGACGCCGCCACCGAGTCATTGACAGTGCGTGCGCCGAGGCTGCCGCCCACCACGAGTATCAGGGGCTTGTCGGCGGGAAATCCAAGCTCTTTCTTTGCCTCCTCCTTTGTGATGGCGGCTTTGAGTATGTCGGCACGCACGGGGTTGCCCGTGAGGAGTATCTTGTCGGCTGGGAAGAAACGCTCCATCCCCTCATAGGCGGTGCATATGGCGTCGGCCTTTGCTGCGAGGAGCTTGTTGGTGACCCCGGCATAGGAGTTCTGTTCCTGTATGAGGGTGGGGATGCCGCGCTTCTGTGCCTCTTTGAGCATCGGCCCGCTCGCATACCCTCCCACGCCGACGGCCATGTCGGGCCGGAAGTCGCGCAGGATTTTGCGGGCCTTGCGCATGCTTTTCCACAGCCTGAAAAGCACCTTGACATTGCGCAGCAGGTTGTGGCGGTCAAACCCGCTGACGGGCAACCCCACGATTTCATATCCTGCGGCGGGAACTTTCTCCATCTCCATGCGTCCCGACGCTCCGACAAAGAGTATCTCGGTATCCTTGTCGCGGCGGCGCAGTGCGTTGGCTATCGACACGGCGGGGAATATGTGGCCGCCTGTGCCTCCGCCGCTCACCAGTATGCGGTATTTACGTTTTTCTGTCATTTTTCAGTCAAGCGGTTAAAGTTGGGTGGGATTGTCGGCATGCAGCTCCTCGGGAAGGGCGTTAAGTTCCTGCTTGGTGTCCTGACGCTTGCCCGAGCGTGCGGCATAGCGGCTTACGCTGAGCATGATGCCGAATGCGCACGAGGTGACGAGTATCGACGTGCCGCCCTTGGATATGAGCGGCAACGGCTGGCCCGACACGGGGAGCACGCCGCTCGTGATGCCCATGTGGAACAATGCCTGGAAGCATATCATCACCGCCATCCCCATCACGAGCATCGCGGGGAAGGCGCGGCTACAGTGGCTGGCTATGCTCCCGGCGCGGGCCAGCAGCCACAGGTAGAGCAGCAACAGCCCGGCAGCCCCGACAAATCCCAGGTCCTCGATGATGATGGCGAATATGTAGTCGGAGAAGGCGAGCGGCAGTCGGGCTGTCTCGCGCGAGTTGCCGGGGAACACGCCTATGATGCCGCCGTTGGCCTGTGCCATGTACGAGAACATCTCCTGTCGGTTGTCACGGTTGATTTCGTCACCTGACTTGTCGCGGAACGGGTCCCAACGGCTCAGTCGGCCTTTCTGCGTACTGGTGCGGTCGACTTTCGCTACCTCGCTTGTGGCCTTCTCGTCGGGGTCGGCATGTTTTTTCATGTACATTATTCCCGCGCCGCCGATGGCGTAGATTATCATCACGACAAGAAATTTTTTCCACTGCACGCCCCCTATGAGCATCATAGAGACACTTATCGACATGAGCAGCACAAAGTTGGTGAGTCCCTGCTGGAACAGCACGCCTCCCAATATCACCACGATTATGGCCGACGCGACGACACCCTTGGTCTTGACGCCGCGCTTCATCTGCGTGCGCGACATTATCAGTGCGACGACGAGCACGGCCGACAGTTTCAATATCTCTGACGGCTGTATCGTGAAGCCAAGCAGCGTCAGGCTGCGGCGCGCGCCGTTGACTATCTCGCCGAAAAACATCACGTAGACCATCATCCCGACCCCGAGAAGGGCTATAATCGGGGTGGCGGGCATGAAATATTTGTAGGGTACGCGTGACAGTCCGATGACGACGAGCGCGCCCATCATCAGCATCATGCAGTGGCGCACGATGGGTCCGAATACGCCGAATGTGCCCGAGGAGACAACCTCGCGGCTCGATGCGCTGTACAGCTCGATGACCGAGATGATGCAGAGCGCGATAAATATGCCCCATATATGCTTGTCGGCGGGGGCGAGAGCCTCCATGCCGCGCGATGATTTGGCGGCGGCAGGGGCGGTTTCGGTAGCGGTTGTGGTATCCATCTTGGAGAGTCCTTTGTCGGTTTATTTCAACATGGCCCTGACTGCCTCCTTGAAGAGGTCGCCACGGTTCTCGTAGCTTGTGAACAGGTCGAAGCTCGCGCAGCAGGGTGAGAGGAGCACGGTGTCGCCGTCGCAGGCAAGCTCGCGGCAGGCGGCTATCGCATCGCCGAGCGAGTGGGTGTCGCGTATCTCGGCCACTTTGCCCGTGAAGAAGTCGAGCAGCTTGGCGTTGTCCTTGCCCATGCACACGATGGCCTTCACTTTCTCCCTGACAAGCGGCTCTATCTCGGTGTAGTCGTTCCCCTTGTCCTTGCCGCCGAGTATGAGCACCACATTGTCGGGCATACTCTCAAGGGCATACCAGCAGGAGTTGACGTTGGTGGCCTTGGAGTCGTTGATGTAGCGCACGCCGTCGACTGTAGCAACGTATTCGAGGCGGTGCTCCACACCCTCGAAGTCGGAGAGCGAGCGGCGTATATCCTCCTTTTTCACGTCGAGCAGGCATGCCGACAGCCCTGCGGCCATCGAGTTGTAAAGATTGTGCAGCCCGTTGAGCGATAGGTCGGCACGCGGCATCCTCATGGAGGTCCCGGGAGTGTTGATGACAAGCTCGTTTTCGGCATCGATATATGCGGCGGTCTCCTCCTCGCGTCTCTCGGCGAAGGGGAAGAGCGTGGCCTCGGTCTTGATGCGGGCGAGCTGCGCGGTGATTACGGGGTCGTCCTGCCAGAAGATAAAGGCATCCTCGTGGGTGAGGTTGCGTATGATGCGGAACTTGGCGTTGACATAGTTCTGCATCTTGTGGTCGTAGCGATCCATGTGGTCGGGGGTGATGTTGAGCAGCACCGCCACGTTGGCCTTGAAGTCGTACATGTTCTCAAGCTGGAAGCTGCTCAGCTCGATGACGTACACGTCGTGGCTGTCGCGTGCCACCTGCAGGGCGAGCGACTTGCCGACGTTGCCCGCCAGCCCGACGTTAAGCCCGGCGTCGCGCAGTATGTGGTAGATGAGCAGCGTCGTGGTGGTCTTGCCGTTGCTGCCGGTGATGCACACCATCTTTGCGTCGGTGTAGCGTCCCGCCAGCTCTATCTCGCTGATGACGGGGATGTTCTTGGCGGCGATGAGCTGCATTATGGGCGCGGTGGGGGGTATGCCCGGGCTTTTCACCACCTCGTCGGCCATGAGTATGCGCTCTTCCGTGTGGTGCCCCTGCTCCCACTCGATGCCCTCGGCATCGAGCATATCACGATATTTGGGTGCGATAGTGCCCATGTCGGAAAGGAATACGTCCATTCCCTTCACCTTGCCGAGGATGGCGGCTCCAACGCCGCTTTCGCCTCCGCCGAGCACTACAAGTCGTTTTGTTGTCATATCTTTTTAGTGTTATTGTCTTTGTTGATAGGGCTAATGGGACTAATAAGCCTTATAGGCCCTTTAATCGTTTAATTATCTGATTTTGAGTGTCACGAATGTTACCACGGCGAGGATGATGCCCACTATCCAGAAACGTATCACTATCTTGGACTCGGGTATGGCCCGCATCGGTGCCTGTATAAGGGCGTCGATGCCGCTGTTGCCGGGTTTCTGGAAATGATGGTGGAGAGGACTCATCTTGAATACGCGCTGTCCCTGGCCGGTGCGCCGCTTGGTGTACTTGAACCATGCCGTCTGCATGATGACCGACAGGTCCTCGACAAAGAAGATGGCACAGAGCACCGGGATAAGCAGCTCCTTGCGTATGAGGATGGCAAAGACGGCTATGATGCCGCCGATGGTGAGGCTGCCCGTGTCGCCCATGAACACCTGGGCCGGGTAGGCATTGTACCACAGGAAGCCGATGAGGGCGCCGATGAACGCCGCCATGTATACGACCAGCTCCTCGCTATAGGGTATGTACATTATATTAAGGTATGAGGAGTAGATGATGTTGCCTCCGAGATAGGCCATGATGATGAGCGCCACGCCTATGATGGCCGAGGTGCCCGTGGCGAGGCCGTCGAGGCCGTCGGTGAGATTGGCTCCGTTGGACACTGCCGTGACGACGAATATCGTCACGAGTATGAACACTATCCATCCGCCGGTCTGGGCGTTGTCGCCCATCCACTCGGTGAGGTAGGCGTAGTCGAAGTTGTTGCTCTTGACAAACGGTATCGTAGTCTGGGTCGACTTGACATTCTCGGGCTTGTAGGTGATGACGACTTCGTGGTTCTGCACGTTCTCCTCCTCGACGTTCTCACGTATCACGATGTCGGGGCTGAGGTACATTGTCAGTCCCACTATAAGTCCGAGTCCCACCTGCCCGACAATCTTGAACTTCCCTTTCATCCCCTCCTTGTCCTTGCGCACGACCTTTATCCAGTCGTCGAGAAATCCGAGCGTGCCGAGCCACAGGGTGGCGATAATCATCAGCAGCATGTAGACATTGGTGAGGTTGCCCAACAGGAGGCACGGGATAAGGATGGATATGATGATGATGAGTCCCCCCATGGTCGGGGTGCCGGTCTTTTTCATCTGCCCCTCGAGGCCGAGGTCACGTATTATCTCGCCCACCTGCATCATCTGCAGACGGTCGATTATGCGGCGTCCCGCCCATGTGGCTATGAGCATCGACAGAATGAACGCCACCCCGGAACGGAATGTGATATACTCCATGAGCCGTGCCCCGGGGATGCTGAAATCGTTTAGGTAGTCAAAGAGGTGGTATAACATCTTTCAGTCGTTGGATGTGGGTTTTAGGGGTTGATACATGTGGATGGTCGCGTTCATTCGGCGGCAAATACTTCCTTGACCACCTCGCGGTCGTCAAAGTGGTGCTTGACGCCCTTTATCTCCTGATAGTCCTCGTGGCCTTTGCCGGCGATGAGTATCACGTCACCGGCCGAGGCCAGGGTCGCCGCCGTGCGTATGGCCTCGCGGCGGTCGGCGATGCTGAGTGTCTTCCTGTGTCCGTCGGCATCGAGTCCGGCCTCCATGTCACGGAGGATGTCGGCCGGCTCCTCGTCGCGGGGATTGTCGCTTGTGAGGATAAGTCGGTCGCTGCGCAGGGCGGCCTCGCGTGCCATGATGGGGCGCTTGCCCTTGTCGCGGTTGCCTCCGGCGCCGACGACAGTGATGATGGAGCCACGGTTGCCGACAATCTCGCGGATGGCCGACAGCACATTGACCACGGCATCGGGGGTGTGGGCATAGTCGACGATGGCGGTGTACCCCTTGGGGGAATGGAACGCCTGGAATCGGCCGGCCACGGGGACGAGGCGGCTCATGTTGACGAGCACCTGCTCCTTGTCCCATCCGAGGAGTATCGACGCGCCGTAGACGGCCAGCAGGTTGTAGGCGTTGAACAGGCCGGTGAACTGCACCTCGACCTCATGGCCGTTGAACGTCATGAGCGTGCCGTCGAGACGGCTCTCAAGCACGCGCCCCATGAAGTCGGCATGGGTGCGCAGGGAGTAGGTGTGGCGTCGGGCGTCGGTGTTCTGCAACATCACCTCGCCCGAGCGGTCGTCGAGGTTGGTGAGGGCAAACGCCGTCGAGGGGAGGTTGTCAAAGAATGACTTCTTGGCGGCGAGATATGCCTCGACAGTCTTGTGGTAGTCGAGATGGTCGCGTGTGAGGTTGGAGAATATGCCGCCGGTGAAGTGAAGTCCGGCGATGCGGTGCTGGTGGGCGGCGTGGGAGCTGACCTCCATCGCGGCATAGGTGCACCCTGCCTCGACCATGCGGTGGAGCAGTTCGTTGAGCGACAGAGGATCGGGGGTGGTCTGCGTGGCGGGGACGGCCTCGGTGTCAACATAGTTGCACACGGTGGAGAGCAACCCTGCCCTGTGTCCCATCAGGCGTGCCATCTCGTAGATGAGTGTGGCGGTGGTCGTTTTGCCGTTGGTGCCCGTGACGCCGACAAGACGGAGCTTGCGCGAAGGGTTGTCCCACCATTCCGAGGCGAGAAATCCCAACGCGACAGCCGAGTTGGCGACCTTGACGTATGTTATGCCGGGGGTGATATGTTCGGGAAACTCCTCGCATACGATGGCCGCGACTCCGCTGTGTTGCAGCAGGGGGATGAACGTGTGGCCGTCGACATTGACGCCGCGCACGGCCACAAACATTGAGCCGGTCTCCACTTTGCGGGAGTCGCTCACGAGGGAGGTTATCATCTTGTCGTCGTCACCGATGATTTCTTCAATCATCACTGCCGAGAGGAGTTGCGAGAGTTGTTTCATCGTCTTATGCGGTTAATCGGTTGAACGTTGTGCGGGGAGAGGGGTTATTCGGTGAGAGTGAGGGTTATTTTCTCTCCACGGCGGTAGGGGGTGCCGGGAGTGATGGACTGAGAGGTGACATAGCCATGCCCCCTGAACGATACATCTATGCCTGCCGCCTCAAGCTGTGCCACGGCATCGCGCAGCCCGAGGCCTATGACGCGTGGCACGCCTGCGGTGCCCTTTGCCGTGTGGTTGAAACGTGACATGCGCCCTATGCCGAGATGCTTTTTCACGCGCTCGTGTCGTGACGGGTCGACCGAGGCATAGAGGGTGGGATAGGTCGCTCCGGGGGTGGCGTCCTCGCGGTAGTCGGAGTGGTTGTCGAGCATCCCGCGTGAGTACATCTTCAGGGCCACGTTCTTCAGCACCATGCCGCTCGTGCTTGCCGCTCCGAATGCATTCTGCTTAGGATAGCAGGTGAGGACTATACATGAGTAGAGAGGTTTGTCGGCGGGGAAGAATCCGCAGAAGGCAAGACGCTTCTTGGAGGTGTTGTAGCCGCCGTTCTCGATGATGTAGCACGTGCCTGTCTTGCCGGCTATGGGGACACGGGGATCGCGCAGGCGACGGCCTGTGCCGTGGTCGCCCCACACGACGGCCTTGAGCATCTCGCGCATCACCTCGGCGGTCTTCTCGCTGCACGCGCGGTCGCGGATATAGGTCACGGGGAGCAACGAGTCGCCCTGCTCGGAGAGCAGTTCCTTGACGAGACGCGGGCGCACGTACTTGCCGCCGTTGGCTATGGCGTTGTATATGGCGAGAGTCGACAGGGGCGGAATCTCGGTGGTGTAGCCGTAGCACATGCGCGACAGGGCTATCTGGCCGCCACGGTTGGAGGGCACGGAGTCGATGCGCGGGGCGCGCTCGCCGGCGATGCCTGTGTGCATCTCGTCGAGGAATCCGAGCCGCTTGAGGCGCGAGTAGAACGCCCCGGGATTTGAGCCGTAGTGGCGCGTGATGATGCGGGCCATGCCGATGTTGGATGACTGCTCGATGACCTCGCGCACCTTGAGCGAGGCGTTGAAGTGAGAGTCGGTGATGGGACGTCCCCCGGCATAGGGGAAGTTTGCCCCGATGGGTATCACCGAGTCGACGTTGTGGACGAGTCCGTCCTCGACGGCGAGCATCATCGACACGGTCTTGACGACCGAACCCGGCTCAAAGCCGAGCACGGCGCGGTTCATCCCCTCGATATACGGGCCGCCGTCCTTGGGCCGCTCAAGGTTGGAGATTGCCTTGATGTCGCCTGTGGCGACCTCCATCAACACCGCCACTCCCCAGTCGGCGTTGCAGTATTCGAGCACATTGTTAAGCTCGTTTTCAAGGATGTCCTGCATGTTGATGTCGATGGTAGTCCTGATGTTGTAGCCGTGGCGCGGAGGGATGTCGGTCCAGTTGACGATATCGCGTGTGAGGGGTATTTTCTTTGCGACGCCGGGTACGCCGTAGAGCAGCGAGTCGAGGGCCTTTTCAAGTCCCGAGACGCCATGTTTCTCGCCGTTGGCAAGTTCGCCGACACGTCCGACGCTACGCCGCGCCATGTCGCCGTAGGGGTTGACGCGGCGCACGGTGGTCTCCTGCACAAACCCGTTGCGATTGGGGTTCTTTATCGAGAAAAACGGGAATGTGCGCAGTTTCATGACGTCGGAGTAGGATATGTTCCTGAGCAGTGTCACGCTGCGTGGACGCTTGGACTTCTCGGTCTTGAGCGGCTTGAGGAGGAATTCGTGCCATTCCTCGGGTGTTCGCCGGCCGAAGTGGAGTGCGAGTGAGTCGGCGAGTGAGTCGACACACCGCCGCAGGTTTGCCTCCATGAACTTCTCGCTGCGGTAGTCGAGGCGCACGTGATAGAAGCGGAGGTTGGTGGCGAGGATGCTGCCGTTGGAGGCGAGTATGTCGCCGCGCTCGGGGGCTATGGTGTCGGTGCGCGACAGCTCGCGCATGGCCTTGGCGTTCCAGCGGTCGGCCGAGATGACGGTCGTGTGGAACACCTTGTAGACGATGGCAAACGCGAACAGCAGTATGCATGTGATGATGAGCGCGTAGCGGAACAATATATGGCGGCGGTTGTCCTTTTTCATTCCTTGGTCATTTTATAGGGTGGACGGTCCTGCACCTGGAGGTTGAGGTGCATCGTGTCGACAAGTTCCTGCATCGACGACTCGCGGATGCGGCTCATGTAGGTGCTCTTGGCGCGTACGCGCTCGGTCTCGACAATCTCGAGCTGGCGTGTCAGCGAGCGTATCTCCTCCATGCGTGTCAGGCACTGGTAGCGGTTGGTGATGTAGATGAGGATGAGGGCGATGACGAGCAGGATGTAGCCGCAATGCTTGGCGAAAAAGTCGCTTGAGAGGACTTTTCCCATCACCGTGCGCAGCAACAGGGAGTCCTTTGCCGATTTCTTCTCTGTGGTGTTGACTGGTTCTGCTGCCATTGCGTTAGAGTTTTTCTGCGATTCGTAGTTTGGCGCTGCGTGAGCGCGGGTTTCGTGCCACCTCCTCGTCATCGGGGATGACGGGACGCGATGTGATGAGCCGCATCGGGGAGAGGTTGCGCCCGAAGAAATCCTTGCTTTCCTCGCCTGAGAGATTGCCGGTGCGCATGAAGTTCTTGACCATGCGGTCTTCGAGGGAGTGGTAGGTGATGATGGCGAGCCGGCCGCCGGGGGCGAGTGTCTTGAGCGACTGGGTGAGCAGTTCTTTAAGGGCGCCCATCTCGTCGTTGACCTCGATGCGCAGGGCCTGGAACAGCTGTGCCAGCTCTTTCTTTTCCTGCCGGGGGCTTATGAACGGCTTCACGACCTCCAGCAACTGCTCGACGGTCTCTATCGGAGTGGCGGCGCGGGCCTTGACGATGGCTGCGGCAATGCGTCGTGAGGCCTTCAGCTCGCCGTAGAGGTAGAACAGGTCGGCAAGCCGTGTCTCGTCGTAGTTGTTGACTATCCATGCCGCCGTGCGCGATGCGCCACGGTTCATGCGCATGTCGAGCGGTCCTTCCCATCGGAAGGAGAATCCGCGCTCGCGGTCGTCGAAGTGGTGGAACGACACGCCGAGGTCGCCGAGGATGCCGTCTACATGGGTCACGCCGTAGTAGCGCATGAAGTTGGAGAGGTAGCGGAAGTTGGAGTGCACGAATGTGAAGCGCGGGTCGTCGATGGAGTTGGCGATGGCGTCGCGGTCCTGGTCGAATGAGAACAGGTGCCCGTCGCTGCCGAGCCGCTCCATGATGGCTCGCGAGTGGCCGCCGCCGCCAAATGTGACATCGACATATGTGCCTGAGGGCTTGATGTCAAGCCCTGTCATGCACTGCTCCAGCAATGCCGGTATGTGGTAAACTTCTTCAGCCATCGCGACGCTTTTTCCTGAATGTGTGCAGAGGTTCTTCCCGATAGAAAAATTTAGGTTGTAAAGTTAGCAAATATCCCGCAAAATTTACATAACCAAATTGCAAAAAAATTCCCCCTCCCGGCAAATATTATTTCACGGGGAAAACTCCTATCGGCAAAGAGTGGTATAATGTGATGCCGTTCAGGAGGATGTCGCAGGGCCGCCGGCTTCTGTTTGCAAATGTAAACTACGGCTTGAGGATTTCGGCGAGGCGTGCCACACCCTCGGATGCCCCTGTCTTGATGACATGGACCGACGGGGGCACTGACGCGGGGTTGGGGTCGATGTAGTAGACCGGCGTGCCGGGGCGCAGGTAGGACATCAGCCCTGCGGCGGGGTAGACGACCAGCGACGTGCCGATGACGACAAATATATCGGCCTGCTGCACAAGCTCTATGGCCGGCTCTATCATGGGAACCGCCTCCTGGAAAAAGACGATATGCGGCCTGACGTGGTGACCCTCAATGACTGTATCGGGGGTTGTGTCGAGGTCGGGGGGCGCGAGGGTGAACACCTTGTCCTCGTCGTCGGTGGCGCGCACTTTCATCAGCTCGCCGTGGAGATGGAGCACGTGGCTGCTCCCGGCACGCTCGTGGAGGTCATCGACATTCTGGGTGATCACGTACACGTCATACCATCGCTCCAGCTCGACAAGGCCGAGATGGCCGGCGTTGGGCCTGGCGTCGACAAGCTGACGCCGCCGCTCGTTGTAGAACTGGTGGATGAGGGCCGGGTTGCGCAGGTAGCCGTCGTGGCTCGCAACCTCCATGACGGGATAGTTGTCCCACAGTCCGCCGCTGTCGCGGAATGTCGATATGCCGCTCTCGGCGCTCATTCCCGCGCCGGTCGAAATCACAAGTTTCTTTTTCCTCTTCTCCATGACATGCAGTGTTTTTAGTCAATAACGCCGCAATTTACAAATAATCCCCCTGATACAGTCATAAACTTTCTAAAACATAGGGTGGCTGTTGCAGAATTTGTAGAATATGTGGATATGCCGATTAATGTTATTTATGCGGGAAAGGGTTTGGAGGTGTGGGGCGGTTGTGTTATCTTTGTGGAGGCCAAGCGATGAGGTGTCGGTTGGCGGATGTGTAAGGAAAATCCCTATTGCCTATGAAAGAGACGACATCGGGCGTGCAGCCCAAGTGGAGCGAGATTACGCTACTCCCGGAGTGGGAGGAGCCGCATTGCCTTGTGTATCGTGCCAAGAAACATGGCAAGTGGGTGATGCTCAAGTGCCTGAAACCCGAGTATGCGGGGCGGCAGGAGTATGAGGAGACGCTTGAGCGGGAGTTTGACGCACGCTACAATCTTGCCCATCCCAATATCGTGATGATAAACGACTTTGAGGAGATTCCCGGCCTTGGCAGATGCATTATCACCGACTATGTCTACGGCCCGTCGTTGCGTCAGCTCATAGATGAGAAAAAAATCACCCCGCAGGTGCTCGCGTCGCTTCAGCATCAGCTTATTGACGCGATGGAGTATATACAGGCCAACCATATAGTGCATCGCCCGCTGCGCCCCGAGATGATAATCTTCACGGAGAATATCGGCAATCTCAAGCTGATAGACGTGGGGTTTGAGCAGAAGAAGTATCTTGAGCCGGAGGTGCTGTCGGAGGATATATACAACTACGGACGGCTGCTCGGCGAGGTGCTCGACGCCGTGCCGGCAAAGATGCCCCACCTGCGCAGGATAGCCCTGCGTTGCGCCGACCCCGTGCCGTCGCGCCGCTACCATGACGTGCAGGACCTCCACCTGGCGTTGGAGAAGCGGTCGAGCAACCAGCTCTATGTGTTTCTCATCGTGTTTCTCATAATCATGCTCGGCGTGCTGGCGTGGCTCAACTGGTATTACCGCCCGGCACATAAGGCTCCGTCCGAGGAGCATGGGGTGACTCGTGTGGTCACGGGTGTTAATCGGGCGTTGGAAGTAGTGGAAATCAACAATTTTGCGTAATTTTGCAGCCTTAAAGGAATAATCGAACAATAAAATGGCCGTTGAGATAAAACCCGTCACTCCCAACAAGAAGGAGCTGAAAGAGTATGTGAAGTTTGGTATCGACCTCTACGAGGGCAACGACTGCTTTGTGCCCCCGTTGATTTTTGACGAGATAGACACGTTGCGTCCCGATAAGAACCCGGCGTTTGCCACTTGCGAGGCGCGCTCGTTCATGGCTTGGCGCGACGGCAAGCCCGTAGGGCGCATAACGGGTATCATCAACCGTCTTGTCAACGAGCGTTCAGGCAAGCGGGAGATGCGCTTTGGCTTCGTGGATTTCATAGACGATGACGAGGTGGTCGACGAGCTGTTCAAGGCGGTGGCCGAGTGGGGCCGCGAGCGCGGCATGACGACAATGGTAGGCCCGATGGGATTTACCGACATGGACCACGAGGGCACGCTGACATTCGGCTTTGACGAGCTTGGCACGCAGGCCACCATATACAATTACCCGTATTATCCGGAGCAGTTTGAGCGCATCGGCCTCAAAAAGGATGTCGAGTGGGTGGAATACCGCATGACCGTGCCCGATAAGGTGCCCGACAAGTATATGCGCATCGCCGAGATTGTCAAAAACAAGTATAACCTGCGTGTGCTCAAGTATAAAAGCTCGTCCAAAATCAAGGCCGAGTATGGCCGCGAGCTGTTTGAGCTGTTCAATGAGGCCTACGACCAGCTGTATGGCTATTCTCCGCTGACACCCAAGCAGATAGAATATTATATCGACAAGTATCTGCCCATTATCCCGCTGGAGTATGTGAGCCTTATAGTCGACCCGGAGGGTCGTCTCGTGGGGGCGGGCATCTCCATCCCGTCGCTGTCGAGGGCATTCCAGGCATCACGCGGCCGCGTGACTGTCAAGGGTATATGGCAGTTGATAAAGGCGATGAAGTTCCACAACGACATTGTGGACCTGATGCTTGTGGCTGTCAGGCCGGAGTATCAGAGCAAGGGTGTCAACGCGCTGCTGTTCACCGACCTGCTTCCGATGTTCATCCGCAAGAAACACAAGTGGGCCGAGAGCAACCTTGAGCTTGCCGACAATGTGCACGTGCAGCAGCAGTGGCAGTACTTCGAGCGTCGTCTCCACCGCCGTCGCGCGTCCTTCCGCAAGGAGCTGTGATGGAGTGCACGGTTCATAGGGCAAAGTTCACAGTTTATTATGCATTATGAATTAAGCATTAACAGGAAAGTGCTGTGGCACGGCGTGGCCGCCGTCACGGCATCGATATGGGGCACGACGTTTATCTCCACAAAGGTGTTGCTGCTTAACGGGCTTACCCCCGAGGGGATATTCCTGTTGCGTTTTGCCCTGGCGTATCTGCTCATCATCGCTATATGCCGCCGGCCGCTGCGTGCGGCGACCCTCGCCGACGAGGGCTGGCTTGCACTGGCGGGACTGACGGGCGGCTCACTCTATTTTATCACCGAAAACACGGCTATCGGGCTGACGATGACCTCCAACGTGTCGCTCATCATCTGTACCGCCCCGCTGCTGACATCGCTGTTGGCGCGGGGGATTTTCGGCACGCGGTGGGGACGCTGGATGCCGTTGGGCGCGATTGTCGCGCTCGGGGGCGTGGCGGCGGTGGTGTTCAACGGCAGCGTGACGCTGCAGCTCAATCCCCTCGGGGACTTCCTGACGCTCGCGGCCGCGCTGATGTGGGCGTTCTACAGCATCATCCTCATGAAGCTGTCAGGACGCTATAATACGCTGTTTATCACCCGCAAGGTGTTCTTCTACGGGCTGGTGTCAATGGCGGTTTATGCTCTCTTTGCCTCTCCGGGCATCACTCTTGAGGTGCTGTCGCGTCCCGTGGTCATCGGCAACCTGCTGTTTCTCGGCGTTGTGGCGTCGATGGCGTGTTTCCTGTCATGGAACGCCGCCGTGGCGCGTCTCGGCGCGACGGTCGCCAACAATTATGTCTACCTCACGCCCCCCGTGACTATGCTCACGTCATGGCTCGTCCTCGACGAGCCAATCACCGGCATGGGACTCGTCGGCGCGGCCGCCGTCCTGCTCGGGGTATACCTCTCGACAATGCGTTAATTTCAGTCTTTCGGACCGTAGGCGAGGTCGCCGGCGTCACCGAGACCGGGGACAATGTAGGAGTGGGCGTTGATTTCGGGGTCGATTGCGCCTATCCATATGGTGGTGCGGTCGTCGGGGAACTTGTCGCGGATGTAGTCGACGGCCACCTGCGAGGCGATTACCGACGCCACGTGGATGCGCTCGGGCATTCCCTTGGTTAGCAGGGCGCGGTAGCTCAATTCCATCGACGCACCGGTGGCAAGCATCGGGTCGGCGAGAATGAGCGTCTTGCCGTCGAGCAGCGGCGATGCGAGATACTCGATGAACACGTCAAAGGTTTCTTTCTCCTTGTACTTGCGGTAGGCCGATACGAATGCGTTCTCGGCGTGGTCGAAGAAGTTGAGGAATCCCTGGTGGAACGGCACTCCGGCGCGGAATATCGTGCCGAGCACTATCTTTTCGTCGATTTCCCGGCAATCGCACTGCCCCAGTGGCGTCGTCACCTCATGGGCGCGGTAGTGGAGCGTGCGGCTTATCTCGTAGGCCATTATCTCCCCTATGCGTTCAAGGTTGCGGCGAAAGCGCATCATGTCACACTGCATGTTGACGCTGCGCAGTTCCATCATATACTGGCTGATGAGCGAGGGATGCTCGGCAAAGTTTATCACTTCCATGGCTAAGGCTGTTAGATGTTCCTGAATATTACGGTTACTTCCCGCAAAGATACTATTTTTGAATAAAACCCTCCCGCATTCCATATAAATAATGGAAACAATTCAGGGAGTTGCAAGACTTGCCAGATCGTAGCGGCAAATGTAGGGTCGCGACCTGTCGCGACCGCACGGATGAGATATTGACACTCAGCCTATTCGCGGTCGCGACAGGTCGCGACCCTACTTTGGCATAAATCGGCAGTTTTGCAACTCCCTCTGTTGACCGGGCCGTTTACCCAAGCTCGCCCCTGACGGCGTCGTCAAAGTGGGATAGGGCGGCCTTTGCCCCCTCGCCCATGGCGATGACTATCTGCTTATAGGGTACTACGGTGACGTCTCCTGCGGCATATACCCCCTTGACGGATGTGCGGCAACGCTCGTCCACGATGATTTCCCCGGCAGGGGTCATCGGCAGCTGTCCCTTGAACGGGGTGCTGTTGGCTGTCAGGCCTATCTGTACGAAAACGCCCGACAGGGGATAGAGTGTCTCATTGCCGGTCGCGCGGTCCTTGACCTTTATGCCGGTCACGTTCTTGCCGTCACCGACAATCTCGGTCACTTGGCTGGAGGTGTGTATGTGGATGTTTCCTATCGACGCGGCACGCTGCCGCAGCACGTCGTCGGCCTTTAGCGTGTCCATAAATTCAAACACCTCGACCTCGGGGCATATCCTCGCAAGGTCTATCGCTCCCTCGATGCCCGAGTTGCCCCCGCCGACGACGGCCACCCGCTTGCCGGCATAGAACGGGCCGTCGCAGTGGGTGCAGAACGCCACGCCGTGGCCGAGGTATTCCGTCTCGCCCGGCACGGAGAGCCTGCGCCATCCGGCTCCCGTGGCTATGATGATGGCGCGGGTGCGGAATGTCTCGTTGGCGCATGTCACGCTCTTTTCTCTGCCCGCGATGTCGGCGGAGTCGATTGTGCGGTTTTCAAACAGGTCGATGGGATAGCCCTCCATATGGCGCCGCAGGTCGTCGGCGAGTCGTGGGCCTGTTGTGGCCGGCACCGAGATGAGGTTTTCGATATCCATCGTCTCCTTCACCTGACCGCCTATGCTTTTGGCTATCACGGCAGTCTTGAAGCCCTTGCGCGCCGAGTATATCGCTGCCGCCGCTCCGGCGGGTCCGCCGCCGAGCACGAGCATATCGTAGTCATACACCACCGGCTCGGCGGCTATGTCGGACGCGCCGTATATTCCCCCAAGCTTGGCGAGCAGGTCTCCGAGCGATGAGCGTCCGACGCTCAGCACCGACTCGCCGGCATATGCCGTGGGCACCGACTGTATGCCGAGCTGCCCGACGATGTCGGGTACGACCGCGCCGTCAATCACCGTGTTCTCCACCTCGGGATTGAGAAGCGCCATCACGTTGAGGGCCTGTGCCACGTCGGGGCAGTTGGTGCATGTCAGCGACACAAATGTGCGCAACTTTATGGGGCCTTTCAGTGCCTTTATCCTTGCCGTGAGCGCGGGGTCGGGGAGATTTTTCCCCTGCCCGTCGGCGTTGAGCAGGGCGAGCAGCAGCGTGGTGAACTCATGCCCGTTGGGGATGCCGCAGAAGCTCACTCCGGTCGGCTCACCATCTCTCACAATCCCGAATGTGGGGTAGGGGACATCGCCGGTCACGGTCTCGACCGAGATGTTGGGTGAGGTGGAGGCCACGTCATATAGAAATTCACTGACGTGGGAGGTCTGCTCCTCGTTGCCGTCGGAGACGAGCCGCAGGGTGAACCGCGACTTCAGCGTCCCGAAAATCGTCTGTAGCTGCTGTATTATATCCTTGTCAAGCATATTGTATTGTTTTTAGAGGTGGTTTTTATAATGTAGGGTCGCGACCTGTCGCGACCGCAAGGATGGGATATTGACCGCCAGCCTATTCGCGGTCGCGACCTGTCGCGACCCTACTATGTAATCGGAAGGGATTATATCTTTCCGACGAGGTCGATGCTGGGCTTCAGCGTGGCCTGTCCCTGCTTCCACTTGGCCGGGCACACCTCGCCGTCATGTGAGGCGACAAACTGTGCGGCCTCGACTTTGCGCAGCAGCTCCTCGGCGTTGCGGCCTATGCTGTTGTCCTGTATCTCGACGAGCTTGATGAGGCCCTCGGGGTTGGAGACGAATGTTCCGCGATAGGCCATGCCGTCCTCCTCGATCATCACTCCGAAGGCGCGGCTCAGCAGCCCTGTGGGGTCGGCGAGCATCGGGTACTGTATCTTCTTGATGCTGTCGGACGCGTCGTGCCATGCCTTGTGGACGAAATGGGAGTCGGTGCTCACCGAGTAGACCTCGACACCGAGTTTCTTGAACTCGTCGTATTTGTCGGCCATATCCTCAAGCTCGGTCGGGCATACAAAGGTGAAGTCGGCGGGATAGAAGAAAAATATCGCCCACTTGCCGAGCACGTCTTTGTCGGTGACGGTCTTGAACTCGCCGTTGTGGTAGGCCTGTACCTTAAATTCGGGAATATGGGTGTTGATGATTGTTTCCATTGTTCTTGTATTTATTTTGGGTTAATAATTTCAATCATGGTATAAACATCCCCCACCCCGTGCAGGTTTGCCCGCCTGTCCCCAATAATCCCCAAGATACCGTAACGGACGTTAAACGATAGGAGGGACGCGCCGTGGCGCGTTTACAATGCCGCGATGAGAGGGCCAAGCCCCACGTCGGAGACGTGACGCAAGCGAAACCCCGGGGTAAGCGCAATAGCGCGTGCCCGGGGTCAATGCTACAGACGGAAAACGCACATCGGAGATGTGCCGTAAAAGCTGCGACATATGTCGCAATCATGCAGACGTTTAGCTGCCGATACTCTACGGCACATCTCCGATGTGCATTACGTGGATTGATTATCATTGCCCCGGGCACGCGCGATTGCGCTTACCCCGGGGTTTTGCTTACGTCACGTCTTCGACGTGGAGGCTCTGCGACACCCCCGGAATGGTCGGCCCTTTACTTGACGGCGACCTTGCGGGTCGTGTTGTTTACGCGTATGAGGTAGACGCCGGGGGTGACGCGGGCGGTGACCGTCGGGGCGGGGTCGAGGCGCGCCACGCGGATGCCGATGGCGTTGTATATGCTCACCTCGGTGGCTATGTCGCCCGTGACGGTTATCACGCCGGGGGCGGTCTCCACGGTCACGACGCCCAATGTGGCGGGGTCGAGGGCCGACTGCTCGTCATTGACCCTCACGCGGCACTCGGCCTTGATGTCGGGATAGCGCGTGGAGACGGCTCGCACCGTGGTCTCGCCGCGTGCCACGCCCGCTATCACGCCGTCGGCATCGACTGTCGCTGTCGCGGGGTCGTCGCTGCTCCATGTGCAGTCGCGGTGGAGCGCGTCGGCGGGTGTCGGGGTCACGGCGAGCTGTGCCGACTGTCCCACGCCGAGGGCTATCTCCGTCGGGTCGATGGCTATGTCGGTGAGCGGCACGTTCTTGCGTGTCCACGAGTAGGTGGGGCCATATCCCGCGTCGGTCATCGGACGCATCGACAGGGTGTATTCATCGGCTTCCTCCTCGGGGAAGTCTACTGTCAGCGGGTCAATCTCCACCTCGGTGGATGGAGTGACAAAGCTCGGGGTAGCTTTGCCCACGCCCGGGTCATCGCCCCAGAAGTATTCGAGACCGACAATCAGCACCGGGGTCTCGTCGCGCACCACCACGCGGGCAGTGTGGGTGACCGACCAGCGGCCTCCGCTCCTGACGCGCAGGCCGAGCATGTTCTCACCTTTGGTGAGGCCGTCGGCCTGTAGTTCTATCTGACGGGCTGTCGCGGCGTCGGTCTCGCCGCATAGCTCGGGGAGTTGGATGCCGTTGCCCACGCCGGGGTCATCGTTCCAGAAATATTCGGCGGCGGTGATTGTCGAGGGCGCGGCGGTGCGCTGCCACACCATCGACTGCTGCGTCACTGACCATCGCGCGCCGGTCTTGACGCGTACGCCGAGCATGTTCAGCCCCTCGTGCATCCCCGTTGCCGACAGGGCGAGCTGCATCTGCCCGTCGCCGTCGACCGCCGGGGCGGCGATGGCGGTCGCCTGACCCACGCCGGGGTCGTCGTTCCAATAGTATTCGGCGGCGGTGACAGTCGGGTCACCGACGGGGCGGTACCACACCATCGCCTGATGGGTTACCGACCATCGCTTGCCGTTGCTGACGCGTACACCGAGCATATTCAGCCCCTCGTGCATCCCCGCCGCCGCGATGTCGGCGTGTCGGTAGCCGTCGGCATCCCCGTCGGGGAGCGTCAGCGCGGTGGCACGCCCCACGCCGGGGTCATCGTTCCAGAAATACTCTCCTCTCATATCGGCCAAGACATCGCTCCATGCCGCCGACAGTATAGCCGTGAGAGCCAACAGCTTTATCCATCTATTATTCATTTTGGATGGCGATTTTGAGGGTGATGGCGAGCTTGCCGTCGGTGGGGGTTGAGGGGATTTTGGCTTCGGTGATGGAGGGCATGTTGGTGGGGATGCCCGAGAGGACGTATGGGTGGCTGCCGCCGAATGCGCCGCACTCGCCGCCGTCGGTGGCCTTGCCCTTGGCAACGCTGTCGTCCCTCAGCAGATAGCGGTCACCGGTTATATTGTCGATAAAGGTGTTTTCAAGTGTCGCGCCGACGTAATAGTTGTCGGGATAGGCAGTGTCTATGTTGTCGGCTGTCACTGACAGGACATTGTTGACGATTGTATTATTGGAAGTTGTATCTAGGTTGAGTACTCTATTAAAAATTTCTCCTCCTAAAATTACATTGTCCGTAATTGTTGAATAAGAGAGAGATTGTATAGGTACAGTTTTATCGGCATAAGTAAAAGTATTGTATTGTACTGTACTGTTGTCAGCGCGGCATATGATGCCGTTTATAATATTGTTGCGTATTTTACAATCATTAAGATGACGGAGATAAAAGGAGCCAATATTTCTGACATAATTACCCTCAATGAGTACATTTGAAGCTGTGACTTTCTCTTGAGGATAAATGTTTTCTATTTTGCATCTTAAAATCTTGCTATTGCTATTAGTGTTTAATACGTTTTTTACGCAGCAGCCTTGGATGGTGCTGCCCTCGGAGAGGGTGATGTTGTCGAAGATTACGCGGTCGATGTTGCTCCAGCCGTCCTGGGCGAGGAAGTGGCCGGGACCTGTGAGGGTGAGGCGGTTTTTGGTGAGTTTGTTGTCGCCGGAGTAGGTGCCTGGGTCGAGGAGGAGTTCGTCACCCTCCTTCACGCGGTCGTCGGCCATTGCCTCGTCGATGGAGGTGAAGTCAGCGCCGGCGTCGGGGTTGGGGTTGAGACGCCAAGTGGCGGCGTTGGCGGGTAGAAGTGTGCCGGCAGCGAGGAGTGCGGCAAGGAGTAATTTGCAGGTTTTCATGTGGTTGGTTTTTTGCTTGGTTGTTTTTGTGGTTGATTAAGGGGTCGCGGGGCGGATGGGTTGCGCGGCGATAAAAAAGAGGCGTGGACCCAAATTTTTCATATAGGTTTCTCAAGGCCTTCGACTGCCCATACCACTCTATATTCCAAATGAAAGCCCACGCTTGTAAACCAAGCGTGAGCCTTAACTTTCATTTGTAGAGTGGTATCAAAAGTGTCGAAGTTTTGAGAGACCTACAATAAAGCTAAAGCTCTTCTTTATATTATGTCGCTAATGATTGGGATTTAATTCATCGGCAAGTAGCGTTTTTTGATGGTTAGACAATCGCGGTATGCCGTGTGGTCGGGCGCAAGCCCCCGACGGGCGTCGCCACACACGTGCATATTGCATTTATGCAAATATAGCGATTTGCGGTAAATATCCCGAAAAATTCCTAAAAAAGTTTCATTTCCACGCGATTTTTTGCGCGCGACGTGTGTCATGGGGCACGTGTGCATCCTGTGTCGTGGCATCCATCGGAAGGGGCAGAACTCAAAACCACATCGAAGATGTGGCGTATGTTAAGCCCCAGGGTAAGCGCGCAGCGCATGCCTGGGGTAACGATGGGGCCTCCAAGGTACGCACGTCGGAGACGTGCTGTAAAACACCGATGGCTAAACGTTTGTGTTGCTGTGATATACGTTGCCGCATTTACGGCACATCTTCGATGTGCGACTTCTCTAATCTCATCTTATACCCCGGGCACGTGCTACGCACTTACCCCGGGGTTTCGCATACGCCACATCTCCGATGTGGTGAGTATGTACCCCCTCCTTTTTCAGTCAAAAATGTATGGACGGGGGATTAGGGGGCGAGGCGGGCGATGGCGGCGGTGACGTAGGGGGTGGGGCGCAGGGCATTGGCGCGGGAGAGGTAGGTGATGGCCGAGTCGCGCGATGCGGTGTCGGCGGTGTTGGCGTCGTATTGGAGGAGGGCGTGGTTGCCGAGTTCAAGCAGGGCGTCGTAGTTGTCGGGGTCGAGCTGAAGGATGTGGCGGTAGGTGGCGAGGGATTCGTCGGTGTCGCCGCTCATCATCTGCCCGCGTGCGAGCAGTGACAGGAACTGGATGCTGTCGGGGAGGCCGTCGAGCATGAGGCGCGCCATCTCTATCATCTTGTATGGCTCACGGCGGAAGGTGTAGTAGTCGAGCAGCCGGGCGTTGATGTTGCGCGTCATCCATGGCTGACGCTCCTTGACGAGCAGCAGGAATCCCTCGTATATGTCGGCCCGGCCGAGGGCAAAACTGCGGGTCTCGACCGAGGAGAAGAGCGAGTCGAGTGGCACGCGGTGGCGCATGGCCTGCTCCATGAGCGCGACCTCGGTGGATGGCTGGCGGGTGACGGCGGCGGCGACGATGGCGTTGCCGTAGGTGGCGGTCACGTCGGGCCGCTCGGAGAGCATCAGCTCATACATGGCGAGGGCGCTCGCCCACTCGCGGTCGGCATAAAACCGCGCCGCCTTGCGCTCGATGGCGGGGTAGTCGATGGCTGTCGCGCCGACAGGCATCAACAGGGATATTATAAGGAAAAGAAATGCTCTCATCGGGATAACTGTTTTTGGACGTCACAAAGATACTATTTAATGCGAAATAAAATTTGGCGCAGTCAAGGATAACCACTATCTTTGAAAAAATAAAAGTCAAAAAGAGGAAATGAGGACAAAATATGGCAGAGTGCTGCTCAAGCTCAGCGGCGAGTCGCTGCAAGGACAGCAAGGTTACGGCATCGACCCGACACGTCTCGGGGAATATGCCTCGCAGATAAAGGAGATAGCCGACAGCGGCGTGCAGGTGGCGATAGTAATCGGTGGCGGCAACATATTCCGTGGGCTGCAGGGTGCGTCAAAGGGTTTTGACCGCGTGAAGGGCGACCAGATGGGTATGCTCGCCACTGTCATCAACTCGCTGGCTCTCAGCTCGGCCCTCGAGGCCATCGGCCAGCCGGCCAAGGTGTTCACGGCCATCAGCATGTTCCCCATCGGGGAGCACTACAGCAAGTGGCGTGCCATCGAGGCGCTGGAGCGCAACGAGGTGGCCATCATCGCCGGCGGCACGGGCAATCCGTTCTTCACCACCGACACCGGCTCGGCGCTGCGTGCTGTCGAGGTCGAGGCCGACGTGATGCTCAAGGGCACGCGCGTCGACGGCGTGTACACAGCCGACCCCGAGAAAGACCCCACGGCGACCAAGTTTACCGAGATAACCTATGACGAGGTCTACGACCGCAACCTGCGCGTGATGGACCTCACCGCCACGGCCCTGTGCAAGGAGAACAAGATGCCTATCGTGGTGTTTGACATGGATACTCCCGGCAATCTCCGCAAGGTAATCGAGGGGGAGCCGATAGGCACACTGGTGTATTGACCCCTATCAAGAAAACAACTTAAAAAACATACAGATATGAACGACGTTAAGACTTATCTCGACCCCGCCGAGGAGAAAATGGAACTCGCCGTGGCCTATCTTGAGGAGGCCCTGGCCCACATCCGCGCCGGCAAGGCCAATCCCAAGATTCTCGATGGCATCAAGGTGGAATATTACGGCAGCGCAGTGCCTATCTCCAACGTGGCCAACGTGTCGGTGCCCGATGCGCGCACCATCACCATCACGCCGTGGGAGAAGCCGATGTTCAAGGAGATAGAGAAGGCCATCATCAACTCCGAGCTCGGCATCATGCCCGAGAACAACGGCGAGATCATACGCCTCTCCATCCCGCCGCTCACCGAGGAACGCCGCAAGACGCTGGTGAAGCAGTCGAAGGCCGAGGCCGAGAACGCCAAGGTGTCGGTGCGTAACGCCCGCCGCGATGCCATCGACGGGCTGAAGAAGGCCGTCAAGAACGGTATGCCCGAGGATGTCTCCAAGGATGCCGAGGGCGCGGCCCAGAAGCTCCACGACAAGTATCTGAAGAAAATCGACGACCTTTTCGCCGCCAAGGAGAAGGAAATCCTGACGGTGTAGCCCGTATAGGGTGTTACACAGTAGGGTCGCGACCTGTCGCGACCGCGTGGGTGGGATATTGACATGCCGGCCTGTTCGCGGTCGCGACAGGTCGCGACCCTACTGTGTGAAATGGTTTACCGGGGTGGTGAAACTTTAGCGTGGCCGGGGTTGTTATAGATATACTGACAAAACGTATAAACTATATAAGTTATGAAAGTTACCTATCTTGACCATTGCGGTTTCATGATTACGACCGACAAGGCAATCATCGTGTTTGACTATTTCCGTGACCCCTCGCACGCCCTGCACAAGGCTCTTGAGGCCCATCCATATTTTCCCGTGGTGTTCTTCATGAGCCACTATCCCAAAGACCGTCCCTATCACCCCGACATCTACGAGATAGCCCAGAATCATGAGCGCACCTACGTGATGTCAAACGACATCCTGCCGCAGAACGTGCCCTCGGGTCTCGCCGTGGCGGGCATGAGCGCGGGCGATGTCCTCGAGGACCTGCCGGGTATCAAGCGCGTCAAGGCCTACAAGTCGACCGGCAAGGGCGTGACATTTGTAGTGACGCTCGACGACGGCCACATGGTATTCCACGGCGGCAACATCGGACAGTATTGCTGGCACGGCGGCCAGGCGCCCGACGAGCGCGAGATTGCCAAGGCCGAGGAGGAGTTCAAGGTTATCATCAACCATATCGCATCGGAGGTACCCGAGGTGTATATCGGCATGTTCCCGCTCTATCCGGGTCAGGCATCGGAGCTGACAAAGTATGCCAAGGAGTATCTTGAGGCCATCAAGACCGACAACTATTTCCCGATGAACATCGCCGACGACTACACGGCCGCATGTGACTTTGACGCCTACGTGCTCACCCCCGGCACAAAGTGCCACTGCATCCACAATCCCGGGGCATCGGTCAAGCTCGATTAGGCTAACGCTTGACGCATAATCGGTTGTATTGAATAGTTACGACTGCCGGTCCGTATGTCTGCCAATGCAGACATACGGACCGGTCTCATTGTGCGTCATGGACTATCTGTGCTCCGTGGGTCTTTGTCTTGATTTCCTTAGGACCGATGATGCGCTCGACAGTGCCGTCGGGGGCGATGATGAAAGTGGTGCGGAATGTGCCCATGTACTTGCGGCCATACATGCTTTTTTCGCCCCATACGCCGAAAGCCTCGACGAGACGATGGTCGGTGTCGGCTATCAGTCGGAACGGCAGGGCGTTTTTCTCGATAAACCGCCGGTGGGACTTCTCGCTGTCGACGCTCACCCCCACCACGTCATATCCGAGGCTGAGCAGCTCGTCGTAGCTGTCGCGAAGGCTGCACGCCTCGGCGGTGCAGCCCGAAGTGCTGTCCTTGGGGTAGAAATAGAGCACGAGCCGTCGGCCCGCGTAGTCGCTTAGTTTCACTTCCTTGCCGTCCTGGTCGATGCCAAGCAGCTCGGGGACTTTATCTCCTATATCCATAGTTTCGGTGGTTTTGGTTTCTTACAGGACACAAATATAGTTAACCACATGCAAAAATGGATAAATATGCCGCAAAAATCGTCGCGGCGTCATGCGTGAGCCATCTTTTTGTGTGTGGGGGTGTTATATTGGTGGAGCGAATCATGCGGTTTTATTAATTTTAATAAAAAAATAGTGACTGTCTTAGGCGATAATCATTACCTTTGTGGGTATGATGGAGACAGTCGGGCATGACGTCGTGTCCATCATGAAGTATAACAATAAAATATAACAGAAATGAGTGACAAGCAATTAGACCGCATCAGCTATGCTCTCGGACTGAGCATGGGTAATAATTTCCGCAGTTCGGGCATACAGACACTGGATATTCACGATTTTGCCGACGGCGTTGCCGCCGTGTTCTCGGGCGAGACCCCCAAGATGACCTATGACGAGGCCAAGGAGGAGATACGCAAGTTCTTCACCGCCATGGAGGAGAAGCAGAAAGAGGCCGCCGCGCAGATGGCAAAGGTCAACGAGGAGGCCGGTGCGGCTTTCCTCGGCGAGAACGGCAAGCGTCCCGAGGTGAAGACCACCGCGTCGGGGCTGCAGTATGAGGTCATCGAGGAGGGTACGGGCGCGATGCCCAAGGCCGGCGACCAGGTGACTGTGCATTATACCGGCAAGCTCATCGACGGGACGGTGTTTGACAGCTCGGTCGAGCGCGGCGAGCCGGCCACATTTGGTGTGACACAGGTCATCCCAGGTTGGGTAGAGGCCCTTCAGATGATGAAGGAGGGTGCCAAGTGGCGTCTGTTTATCCCCTCGCAGCTTGCCTACGGGCCTAATGGCGCGGGCAATATCATCGGGCCCAACGCGACGCTCATCTTTGACGTAGAGCTTATCAAGGTCATCGGCGAGTAATACGATACAGCGATGAAAGCCGTGAGGTATATCGTGACGGTCATCGTGGCCGTGTGCTCCGTGATAGGGGCAGCGGCTGCCGCCCTCGAGAAAGTCGAGACGCCCGACTCCGTGTCGGCGGCGTTTGCCACCATATGGGGCGGATATCTCGACAAGGTGGCGCAGGAATATGGCGGTGACCGCGAGGCCGTCACGCTCTATGCCGACGGGATAGAGCGTGCACTGCAGCTTCCCGCCGACCGGATGCCGCTCTATCGCGGCATCCTTGACGGCTATATGGTCGGGCAGCGTCTGCGGCAGATGCAGCAGATGGGTATTCCGGTCGATGACAAGGCGTTTATGACGGCATTGCGCAGTTCGCTGCTCGGCGAGCCGACAGGCTTCACCCGCGAGAGCGCCGACGAGTTTCTCAACTCCTACGTGGCGCGTCAGGCTGCGGGCGACACCGTTTCGGTGGCCTCCCAGCAAGAGTTCCTTGCCAGGCAGGCTGTCCGCGAGGGTGTGATTACCACCCCGTCGGGACTCGTGTTTGAGGTGATAAAGGAGGGCGAGGGCGCAAGCCCCGCCAAGAGCGACCGCGTTGTCGTCATGTACACCGGTCGTCTTGCCGACGGCACGGTGTTTGACGCCACCGAGGAGCCTGTGACCTTCAATGTCGACCGTCTTGTGCCCGGATTTACCGAGGCATTGCTGCTCATGAAGCCCGGAGGCCGTTACCGCGCCTATATACCCGCGACGCTCGGCTATGGCGCGAAGGGCATCCCCGGTGTCATCCCCGGCAACTCGGCCCTTGACTTTGATATCGAGCTTATCGAAGTGCTTCGGTAGTTCAAAGTCCAAGGGTCACAGTTCAGAGTTGGACTTATAATGCCTATTTGACTTATCGGCCCTATAAGTCAAATAAGCCAAATAGGTCAAAGAGGGCCGATAGTCCCTGAGCGGCATTATTAAAGGATAAACATTTTTTATTATAGTGATTTTTTTATGAAAAAGATGATTCTTGCTTGTGCATCGGCACTTCTCGTGGTCGGCGCGACAAGCTGTGATGGAAAAAGCGGTTCGACAACAGCCGACAAGACATTCGGCGACTCAGTGTCGACCTATTTTGGCAAAGTAAACGGCGGTATGCTCGCCATGCGTGTCAAGGAATCGCCCGAGGCCGCGAACTGGAGCAAGGCGTCGATGCTGCGCGGCATCGAGACCGCCCTCAAGGCCGACACAGCCGACATGGGCTATCTCGTAGGTCTCAGCATCGGTGTGCAGATGGCCCAGCAGCTCAAAGGCATATCCGAGGATGTCGACGGATTCAGCTACGCAAAGACTATCGCGGCATTCCAGCAGGCTTTCAAGGCCGACTCGCTGCCCGGTCTCGATGCCGACAACATTGAGTTCCAGAAACTGATGGCGCAGGTGCGCGAGCGTGCCGAGAAAAAGCGTCAGGATGCACTCGAAAACTCTCCCGAGGCCGTTGAGGGCACAAAGGCCGGAGAGGCCTACATCGCCAAGCTCAAGGCCGAGGATCCCGAGATAAAGACAACCGCGTCGGGACTGTCATACAAGGTGGTAAAGGAAGGCAAGGGTGAGAAGCCCGCCGCAACCGACGTGGCAAAGGTGAAATACACCGGCAAGCTCATCGACGGCACAGTATTTGACTCGTCGGAGGGCAATGTGGTTGACTTCCCCGTATCACGCGTAGTGCCCGGCTTCAGCGAGGGTCTGCAGCTAATGACCCCCGGCAGCACCTACATCTTCTACATCCCCGGCAATCTCGCCTACGGTGCCCAGGGTGCGCCCCAGGCCGGCATCACACCCAACGCCACCCTCACCTTCGAGGTGGAACTGGTGGGCGTCGATGCCAAGAAGTAAGGACTGTCCGACAACAGAAAAGAATAGGGAGCTGTCTCGCGACAGCTCCCTATTGTCATGTTGTAAAGTGTATACAGGGATGTGATTATTTACAAATATGGAACAATATGAGGTGCATCAACTCCGTTCAGGATTGTGATACACCATGCAAAGATAACATACTTTTTCGTCATCACCAACTTTTTTCGTGATTTTTATTGCCGCGATGTCTGTGGAAGGTGTTTTATGACACGTAGACTGACTCTGCTGACGGCCGCTCTCACGGCCCTCTATGCCTCGGCCGACTTGCCTCTGACGTTGGTCAACAATACCAACGGAGAGTTTGCCGACAATGACATCTACATCGCTATCATCGGACAACAGGAAGGGATGGGTTACATTTACTATGACTTGCCAAACTCCATCCGATGGGGCTGGAGGTGTGGTCCGACGGGGTCTATCCTTATACAAAGCGCGGCGAGATAGTGGATTACCGGACTATCATAGACAAGTGGCAGGCCGATTACGGCAACACCCCCTACAAGGAATGCCTGTATAACCTTGTCCGGAAAGATAATCTCTATGAATACCTCATACCGGATGTGAGTCCCGGCGAGACCGTGACATTGGCCGTGAAAATCGCTTTTGCGGGAGGTATGGGCGTGTCGCCGCGCATATCATATACCATGCCTCTGGTGAGCGGGGTGGAGGAGACCCTCGCCGACGACGATTGTCTTACAATCTACCCCAATCCCGTATGCTCGGGGCTGAACGTGATCGCGCCCGGAGCCGGCGAGCTGTCGTGCTTTCAATGAGCGGAGCCTGTGTGGCCCGCTATGATGTGGAGCCAACGTCGACCGTCGATGTATCGTCTCTCCCCGCAGGAGTGTATATCGCGGTATACAGGAGTAAGGATGACGGCAATGCCGTTGCGCGCAGGCTCATAAAGAAATAGGGCCGCATACACAATAGGAGATGCCGGAACCGGATGCACGGGATTGTGCGCGTCCATGATTCCGGCATCTCCTATTGTTTGCCATGGCCGGGACGGAGGCCGGGAAGCGTCTGTCGGAGGGGTCGCGGGTTGTCAAACAGGGGGAGCATGGGGATTATCTGTAGGAAAAGTGTTATATTTGCCATCCGAAATCCAAGGATAACAAGACAGTCATGGCAATGAATCGTGGAGAGTTTGAGGTGATGGCTCCGGTGGGGAGCTGGGAGTCGCTGCGGGCGGCAATTGACGCGGGCGCCGACGCGGTGTATTTCGGCATCCAGGGGCTGAACATGCGGTCGCGGTCGGCCAACAATTTCACGGTCGACAACCTGCATGAGATTGTGGGGCTGTGTGAGTCGGAGGGGGTGAAAACCTATCTTACGGTCAACACGATAATTTATGACGGGGATATGGATAAGCTCCATGCCATCATAGACGCCGCCCGCGAGGCGCGTGTTACGGCGATTATCGCCAGCGACATCGCCGCGATACTCTATGCACGCAGTGTCGGGGTGGAGGTGCACATATCGACTCAGGTCAATGTGACAAACGTGGAGGCCGTGCGGTTTTATGCCCGGTGGGCCGACGTGATGGTGCTTGCCCGCGAACTGTCGCTGGAGCAGGTGGCGGCCATCCACCGTGCCATTGTCGATGAGGGGATACGCGGCCCGCGCGGCGAGCTTGTGCGCATCGAGATGTTCTGTCACGGGGCGTTGTGCATGGCAGTGTCGGGCAAGTGCTACCTGAGCCTGCATGAGATGAACTCCAGCGCCAACCGTGGGGCGTGCACCCAGATATGCCGCCGTGGCTACACGGTGCGCGACCGGGAGACAGGCGATGAGTTGGCGATTGACAACAAGTATATCATGTCGCCCAAGGACCTGAAGACCATCCATTTCCTCAACAGGATGATTGACGCGGGAGTGAGGGTGTTCAAGATTGAGGGGCGTGCACGCGGCGCGGAGTATGTGAGGATTGCCGTCGAGTGTTACAACGAGGCGATAAACGCCGTGATTGACGGCTCCTACACCGAGGAGGCGGTGGCCCGTTGGGACGACCGTCTCGGGCAGATTTTCAACCGTGGATTCTGGGACGGCTACTATCTCGGGCAGCGTCTCGGGGAGTGGTCGATGAAATATGGCTCGTCGGCGACGCGCACCAAGGTCTATGCCGCCAAGGGGGTGAGGTATTTCTCAAATATCGGCGTGGCGGAGTTCCTGATGGAGGCCGGCGAGCTGCATGTCGGGGACGAGATTGTGATAACCGGGCCGACAACCGGGGCGGTGATAATGACCGTCGAGGAGATACGTGTCGACCTGCGCCCGGTCGAAAAGGCGGTGAAGGGGGACAGCTTCTCGATAAAGGTCGACAAGAAGATACGTCCCAGTGACAAGCTTTACAAGTGGGAAGACCCCGCCGAGGTACGCGCCCGCAACCCGCAGCAACGCTGAGCTGAGTCAAAGTTAAAGGTGCAAGGCTCGCAGTTTTAAGTAAGCCTATAAGTCCAATAGGCCATCTAAGCCCGATAATAATGCATTGTGAATTATGCATTATGAATTAAAAAGTATTATATTTGCGATGTGATAGTCTGTCGTCCCTTGGATGTAAGTGGCTTAAAGCTTGTGCAAATATAATTTTAACCTCTAAACACTAATAATGACATGAAACTTTTTAGACGTACCGTTATGGCCGTGTGCGCGGTGATTGCCGCCTTTGGCGCACATGCAGCCAACTATGCGTGGCCGGCCAAGTATGAGGGTGTGATGCTCCAGGGTTTTTCCTGGGATTCATACACCGACACCAAGTGGACTAACCTTGAGTCACAGGCCGACGAGCTGAGCCAGTATTTCAAGCTCATATGGATACCCAACAGCGGATACTGCGGAGGCTCCAACAATATGGGGTACATGCCGCAATACTGGTTTACCAACCACAACTCGTCGTTTGGCACTGAGGCCGAGTTGCGCTCGATGATCAAGACCTTCAAGGAGAAGGGTACAGGTTTTATCGCCGATGTCGTCATCAACCACCGCAACGGCGTGACCAACTGGACCGACTTCCCTGCCGAGAAATGGAACGGCAAGACATGGAAGATAGGGCCCGAGGGCATATGCTCCACCGATGAGGTGAAGGATGCCGCAGGACAGGCCAAGCCTACAGGCGCGCCCGACACCGGCGAGGACTTCAACGGGGCACGTGACCTTGACCACACCAACGCCAACGTGCAGGAGAACTGCAAGAACTATTGCAAGTTCCTCCTTGAGGACCTGGGTTATGCCGGATTCCGCTACGACATGGTGAAAGGCTATAGCGGCCAATACAACAAGATATACAACGAGTACTCCAAGCCGACGTTCTCGGTCGGGGAATACTGGGACGGCTCGTATGATGCCGTGGCGGGATGGATCGACGCTACCGGCAAGCAGTCGGCAGCCTTTGACTTCCCCTGCAAATATGCCATCAACAAGGCTTTCTCGTCCAATGACATGACGGAGCTGGTGTGGAAGGCCAACGGCACCACTCCCCAGCCTGCGGGTATGATACATTTCGGTTATCCGCAGTATGCGGTGACTTTTATCGACAACCACGATACATATCGTGACGGCAGCAAGTTCACCGACAGCCGGGTTGTCGCCGCTAATGCTTTCATCCTCTTCAGCCCGGGTACACCTTGTATATTCCTGCCTCATTGGAAGATGTATAAGGCCGAGCTAAAAAAACTCATCAATCTGCGCAATGCCGTAGGCATCCACAATATGTCGGCTGTCAGGGTGCTTTCGCAGTCCAGCTCCAGCTGCTATATGGCCGAGATTACCGGTACCAAAGGTAAGGCTGTCGTCAAGATCGGACCTGCACAGGTTTCTCCTGACGGATATACGGATGCCGACATCAAGGCCTCCGGCAAAGACTACTGCGTGTGGACGAAAGTTAATGGTGGCGGCGATGATCCCGTGATACCGGGCGGCGATGATTTCATGGTCTACTTTGACAACTCCACTGAAAGGTGGGCGACTCCTACCATCCACTATTGGGGTAGTGCCGAGTCGGCATGGCCCGGCGTGGCGATGACAAAGGTTGATGGCAACGTGTGGGGCTACAAGGTTCCCGCAGGCACAACCGGATGCCTCTTTAACGCGGGCGATGGTGACAACACCAAGACCGGCGACATGACCGCCACGGCCAACCATATCTACGACCGCAGCGGCGACAAGGGTGTATACAACGGGCAAGACATCCCCGGCGGTGACTATCCCGCAAAGTTATATCTTGTCGGCACGGTCAACTCCAAGGTTTGGGATGTGCCCTCGGCCATCGAGCAGACATCGGTGTCTGACGGCGTATACACATGGAACGGCATCAAGATTGACGAAGCCGTCGATAAGTCGGGCAAGGGCTCGGGCAAAGGCTACTTCACATTCCTCACCAAGCGCGGCGCCGATTGGGATGATGCCAATGGCGGCGACCGTTACGGTGCCGTCTCCAAGGACGTTCCCCTTGTCTATGAGGTTCCCGCAGAGATAAAGCTCTTCCCCGCCAATGTCAGCGCAAGCTCCGCCTACTCATGGTGTGCCGAGCCGGGCACATATACGGTTGAGGCCAACCTCAAGGACATGAAGGTGACGTTACGTGGCGTGACCTCCATATCGGGTATCGGCATTGACGGCGACGTTACTCCCGTCTACTACACTCTCCAGGGTGTGCGCGTTGACAGCCCCACGCAGGGTCTTTACATCGTCAAGCGTGGCGACAAGGTGACTAAAGAGTATGTACGCTAACCGTTAATTTATCCCCTTATAACGCAAAAGCGAGGCAATCCGTCAGATTGCCTCGCTTTTGCGTTATGTAATCACGTGGCACTTGCGTGCTCGCTATGCGGGGAAATGGCAAATTTATTAGTATCTTTGCATTCCATTTTGTCGCCATTGAGGCGGAATTACTGACAGATTGACCATATTACATGCATAGGATAGCGATTTTGGCATCAGGCTCGGGGAGCAATGCCGAGAATATAGTGAGGCACTTTCACGGCGGTGACGACGTGAGGGTGGCTGTGGTGTTGAGCAACAAGGCCGATGCGGGAGTCCATGAGAAGATGCGGCGTCTCGGCGTGGAGACCGTGACCATGGGTAACGACATGTGGGCCGACCGTCCGTCGGAGATCATCGCTGAGATTGAGGCAAGGGGCGTTGAGCTTGTGGTGCTTGCCGGCTTCCTGCGCAAAATACACCCCGACATTGTTGCCGCCTATCGCGGTCGTATGCTCAATATCCACCCGTCGCTGCTGCCTGCCTACGGAGGCAAGGGGATGTATGGCCGTCGTGTCCATGAGGCGGTGCTTGCCGCCGGAGAGCATGAGACCGGTGTCACGGTCCACTATGTCACCGAGGAGATGGACGAGGGGGAGATTGTCGCGCAGGGGCGTGTCGCAGTCGCTCCCGACGAGACTGTCGCCTCGCTCGAGGAGAAAATACATCATATCGAGCACGACCTCTATCCCCGCGCCATAGCCGCCATCCTCGGCCTGTAGCGTCACGACGGGTGACTTGGAGCGGATTATGATAAAAAGCTCGGCAAAGCTAAATTTTTATTTGGCTTTGCCCTGATTATCTCAAATAAATTTGGCATTGCTCTCGACTTATTCGTATCTTTGTGGCAGCCCGCTCGACCGGAGGGTAGGTGGCGTTTGCGGCCTGACGTGCCGTTATGCGTCCCATATGGGTGGGTGATTTTATAAACAGACGTTTACCAAGCGTATCTTCTGACTTTCAGACTTCGCAACTTTGGATTCCAAAAGAAGATAGGGCAACGGAAGCGTCCATGGCGATGCCATATATGGCATCTTGCCGTGTATGCCCTGACGGGCGTACACGACGGGATGATTATATATAGTGTCTTGACGTGGGCTGGCGGCGTTGCTTATCCTTTTGGAATGGCAATGCGAAGGCCAGAAAGTCGGGATAAGTGACGGTACAGATTCCCACGTCTTCGTTTTACAGTAGTATGACAAAGTGCCGCCAGTCGGGGAGTCTCTTTCGGCCTAACCTTTTTATCCTTATGAAACACAGTGACTTAATTTCACTGAGAGGGGTTGCTGCTGCCTTGTGTGTGGCGACTATCCTCAATCTGTCGGCCCAGGATCAGATTCCTGGCGACAAGTGGCGCGGAAGCGTGGAGTTTAATCCCGTGTTCTACACTGTCAAGGGAGCCACGCCCGGATTTGACATCAACCTGACCGCGACCCGCAAAATCAACGATTATGTGTCTGCCGGATTTGGCGTTGGAATTGTCGAGAGCTTTAATTTCGGTAGCGCACCCACTATTCCGCTTTTTGTGCGTGCTCATGCCGAGGATTTTTCCAAGAAGTGGAGTCCGTATTTTGACTTTGACTTAGGCTATGGATTCAATACCGATGATATCGGCCTGGGGTCGTTGATTATCAACCCCACTGTCGGATTGCGTTACGGACCTGTGGGCATAGGCATCGGTTATTACGGCACCAAAATCCTCAAGGAGGGATATCAGATGGGCAATGCCGTCAATGTCAAGCTCTCGTACTATTTTGGCTATCATCGCAGCAACTCAGCGTTCATAAGGGCGTTGCGCAGGCTGGAGTTTGGCGTTGACCTCGGTGTGCGCGTCCCGTGGGGCGGCAAGGTGGACGAGAGTTATTCAAGTGAGGATAATGGGTCAATCCTGAATGCTACGGTGACCAATAAGTTCAGTGTCGCAGGCGATATAAACCTCTCGTTGCTATATCCTGTCAACGATAATCTTTCGGTCGGCATTATGGCGGGATTTGGCATAGCTCCACGCAAGGAGAAGAGAACACACAGCCATACCTATACCCCGGAATATATGGAGCGCCATCCCGATGCCAAGGGGTACGGGTCAGAAGATGAGGTAACCGATTACCGTACGATGGTGCCTATCGCACTGCGCGGGAAGTACCGTTTCCGTCAGGTGAGCGTCGCCAACCGATTCTATCCGTTTGCGGCTCTTGACCTTGGCGTGGCTGTCAATCCTGACACATTTGGTGGCGATGCCGGCACTTCCTTCTATTGGTCGCCGACAGTCGGTCTTGCGCTTGACGTGGCCGGCGGACGCCACTCGGTGGAGCTGGGATTGAGTTATGTGCCTCAGACAGTGAGCAAGAACGTGTATGAGTATAATCCGACCTACAATTCATATTATGAGGTGTATGATAGGCTGAATCCCGAGACCGGCCAGCGGGAATGGGTGCATGACACGACTACTCTCGGCGGACTGCGTATATCGCTTGGGTATACATTCTGACACCTTGCTTTGATTGGTTAAAAACAAGTCGTCATGGCGTCCCGGGAATCTGCTCGGGACGCCATCATGCTGTTAAGGAGAGGATAAATTATATAAAGGTTGTTAGGATTGGGGGAGGCGATGCGGTGTATGCCCAACAAATCGGGGGAGGGGATGTTATAAATGGTGTAACTCTAAAAACATTACAGCTATGGAACTGAAATCACAGATAGGATACCAGTCTAACAAGATTGTCACCCGGGATTTGATAAAGAACGATAACGGGCGTGCCACGATGCTCGCCTTTGACGCCAACACCGAGCTGACAGCCCACAAGGCTCCCGGCGACGCCATGGTGCAGGTGGTCGAAGGCTCGATAGACTTTGTCATCGACGGTAAGAGACACCACATTCAGGCCGGCGAGTTTGTCACCATGTCGGTGGGCACCGTCCATGAGGTCTATGCCCCGGAGCAGGCCAAGGTCCTGCTTACGATAGTGAGAAACTGCTGCTGCGACAGCGCGGATAAGTCCGCAGACAAGCCCGAAGGCCTCCTCCCCGACTAATCCCCGCTGTGGGGTAAATTGCAATTGTTAATCGCCGTACATGTATGGGCACGCCTTTGGAGTGTTGATGGTGTCGGTGTCTGAACAGGACTTGGTTGTGGAAAACAAAAAAGCCTCCGGGGTTCCGGAGGCTTTGACGGGTGGAGTATAGCGGACTCGAACCGCTCACCTCGACACTGCCAGTGTCGCGCTCTAGCCAGATGAGCTAATACCCCGATGTTTGCGGTGCAAAGATAAGGGAATATTTTGGGCGGCGCAAATTTTTTGGCGGTTTTTTGCGAGGTGGCCCTATTTTATAGAGCGACGTTTTATAAGTCAAATAGGTCTTATAAGCCACAGTAGGCTTATAAGACCTATTTGACCTATCGGACATATGGGCGGCTATTGCCGGAATTGGGCGAGGCGGGCGAGGTATTTGCCGATGATGTCAAACTCTATGTTGACGCGGGAGCCTACTTGTATGGTCTTGAAGTTGGTGTGCTCAAGGGTGTAGGGGATGATGGCGACTCGGAATGAGGTGGGGGTGGAGTCGCAGACGGTGAGGCTCACGCCGTTGACGGTCACGGAGCCTTTCTCGACGGTGACGTATCCCTGTGCGGCCATGGCGTGGTCGACTGGGTATTCAAACTTGAAGTAGCGGCTGCCGTCGACCTCCTCGATGGCGGTGCAGACGGCGGTGCAGTCGACATGCCCCTGCACTATGTGGCCGTCGAGGCGCCCGTTGAGCATCATCGACCGCTCGAGGTTGACGAGGTCGCCGGTCTTGAGATTTCCGAGGTTGCTGCGGTCGAGGGTCTCCTGTATGGCTGTGACGGTGTATGTGCCGTCGCCCGGGAGGGCGACGACGGTGAGGCACACTCCGTTGTGGGCCACGGACTGGTCGATTTTAAGCTCGTCGGTGAATGAGCACGAGAGCGTGAGGTGGAGGTTGCCTCCGTCGCGCCTGGCGGCTACGACGCGGGCGGGTTCTTCTACTATTCCTGAAAACATTGTTTTGTGTTACTTATTTGGTTATTTGGGGGTGTTGCAAAACTACAGATTCAAGCCAAAGTAGGGTCGCGACCTGTCGCGACCGCACGGATGGAAGATTGACAATCTGCCTATTCGCGGTCGCGACAGGTCGCGACCCTACATATGAAACAGAAATTATGTGGATTCTGTAACACCCTACAGGGTTGATGTATGAACGGGCGTGTCAGCGGTTGACGTAGACGGCATACTGGCCGGGGGCGAGCTGCGTGGGGAACGGCTCGGGGGCTGCGGTGAAGAAGTTTATTGTGGTGCTGTTGGCCTCGGGGGCGTCAGCTGTGTATGCGATGTCTACGGTGTCCTTGCCGAGGTTGGTGAACACGAACACTGTCGACCCCTCGACCGAGCGGGAGAAGATATAGAGGTCGTCGGAGGTCGTGGGATAACGCTTCATCTCGCCGCCTGCCGTGCCGGCTGCAAGAGCCTTCTGGGTGTGCTTGAGGTGGTTGAGCTTCTGATAGAATGTGAAGTAGCTGTTGCGGGGTTCCCATGCCGGGGGATTGTCCTTGACAAAGAATTCAAAGGCGCGGTTCATGCCTGTCTCCTGGCCCGTGTAGATGAGCGGCATACCGGGGAGGGTGTATGAGAGGACGGCAAAGGCGTCGGTGAGGTTGCCGAGACGCTCGAATTCCGTGCCCTCCCATGAGTTAAGGTCGTGGTTGGTGACCATATTCATCAGGTAGGTGTCCTTGGGGTATTCGGCGGCCTGATTGGCAAGTAGCGAGTCGATGTCGACGGCGTGTTTCACGGGGAATGTGCGCATCTCTTCACCCTCTTTCTTGAAGGTGTATTGACCGGCAGTGGCGGCAATCTCGCTGAAAAGGTCTTTCATCGGCCAGTTGTAGCCCATGTCAAATCCGTTTTTCTGCAACGCGGGCACCGATGCCTCGGCGAGCATGAACAGGTCGGGCTTCACGGCCTGGAGCTGTGGGCGCGTCTCGTCCCAGAAGTCCACGGGCACCTCCATGGCCACGTCGCAGCGGAAGCCGTCGACGCCCACCTCGGTGAGCCAGTATTTGAACGCGTCGACCATGGCGGCGCGCATTTCGCGGTTGGCGTAGTCGAGCTTGTAGACATCGGTCCAGTCATACGGACCGTACATCTTGCCGAGCGAGTCCTTGGCATACCATTCGGGATGCTCGGTGACCCAGCGGTTGTCACACCCCGTGTGGTTGGGCACCCAGTCGAGGATGACTTTCATCCCCAGCTCGTGGGTCTTTGCCACGGTCTTCTTGAACTGGTCAATTGTGCCAAACTCGGGGTTGAACGCCGTGTAGTCGCGCACGGCGTAGTAGCTGCCGAGGCCACCTTTGCGGTTAAGCTCGGAGATGGGGTATACGGGCATGAACCACAGGATGTCTACCCCGAGCTCCTTGAGGCGCGGAAGCTCGCGCTCGAATGAGGTGATGTTGCCCGAGTCGGTGTATTGGCGCAGGTTGACCTCGTAGATGACGGCATTGCGGCTCCAGTCGGGGTGATTGACGGTGGTGTAGGTCGAGTCGCGCTGTGCGGTCGCGTCCTGAGCGGCGTCTTTACGCGAGTTGCAGGCGGCAAGCAGGGTGCCGGCCACTCCTACGGCAAGGAGGATGATGAGGAATGTTCTCATAAGTCGATGATTGAATGGTTGAACGTTGGTTTTATGCAAAGATACGAATAAGTCGAGAGCAAAGCCAAATTTATCGGATTTAGAATATTGACCAAAGCTAATTATTCAAGGCTGTTTCCTGATATTCGTCCCAAATAAGGGTAGCAAGATATTTGTCACTACGGCATTGCAGGTCGGCAATACCATCTTCTATCAGTTCCGATGTATCAGACTGATAATATATATCAGTGGCTTTCTGAAGCGACACTCCATAAAGGTCACATAAGCTTTTGATTATGTTGGCACTCTTGTTGGCCTGAAATGCCAGTTTGCTCTCTTCGGTCATAACATCCTCCTGCTTTCTATATGTTTCAAACATTCTTTGAGCATTTTTTGTGAACGGATGCAATATTGGATATTAGGTTTTTCATATTTGAGCAATCCTAAAGTTTCGTTTTCGGACAATTCCCCATTGAAATAGCGATCAAGCGTTTGTATGACTCTATCATTGGCGATACCGCCTATTACGAGGTCAAAATCTGAGTCATCTTTGCCTGCCCGGCAATTGGCCACGAAGTTAAGCCAATCCTTGTCGTAGCTGGTGAAATTAAGAACCTTCCACTCCGATGGCTCGAATTCAAACTCATAGGCATTAAGCCATGCCTCTTTTTGACGCCGAAGAAATCTTTGCGCATATTTGACGGCTTGTTCGTGGATTGATGTCAGATAGAAACCTTTGCCAAAATCAAGATAGTCCCGGGAATGGATTGTATCAGGATTTGATACCGATACATAGGATGAATGATATAGTTTCATTGAGGCAACACTCCTTTCTCTTTCATGTAGTCAGTCAGGTCTTCTACTATATAGCGGGAACTAAAGGTATGTAGCACATCATATGACGGCACAATATAATCATAGAGGATGCCTGACTGTTTAAGGCGTCGGTAAACCTCACGTTGGCTCATCTTTAGGGCTTGCGCAAGCTTGCAGATGCAGTATGTCACAAATTCGAGGACCTTATTATCCATATATAGAGGATTATAACCCATGTCGGGTTTCTGTGGATATATGTGCTGTAAATTTAGATATATTCATGAGAAAATCCAACAATTGCCTGCTATTTTAACAAAGTCAGAAACAAAAGCATCGGTCGCAGATAATTGGTACGACGAGTAACGGTATGCGATCGAGGTTGATAGCCGTCGGCGGTCATAGGCGGTCGCGCTGGTCGTGGGCGGCACCGCGACCGCGATACTTTGAGCGCGCGGGGTTGAGGCGCCAGGTGACGGTGAGCTGCAGGTCGCGGGTGTCATAACGCTTGTCGATGGAGGTGGCGCTGATGGTGTCATAGATTGTGACTCGGGAGCGGGACGTGGCAAACACGTCGTCGAGCGACAGCCTGACGGCCCATGTGTCATTGGCAAACGCCTTGTAGAGGGCGAGGTTGCACTGCCATGTCGGGCGCACGTGTAGATTCTCGGCATCGCCGGCAGTGCGGCAGGAGAAGTCGGCGTTCAACCACATGTCCCACGGCAGATGGAGGGCATTGTTGAAGCGGAAAACCCCTATCGGCCTGTTGAGGCGCATGGTTGTGCCGGCATGCACGAGGCTGAAGTCGCTTGTCTCCACGGCGGCCATCAGCACGGGATGCCAGCAGCCGAATGCCGGGGCATAATTGGCCATCGCCGACAGTGTATTGAATCGCGGCATGTTCTGCATCTGCAACAGCGTCACATCAGGATTGCCCGGATAGGGTACGGTCTGCCACATGAAGTAGTTGTCGGTCGATGTGTAGTCGAGTTCCACGGCGAGGTCGCGCCATGTGGCTGTGAATGTCAGGTTGTCGCGCAGGATGGGGCGCAGGTAGGGGTTGCCGCTTTCGTAGGTGTAGCGGTTTTTGTAGCGTATTGCCGAATTGAGCTGTGCGAAGGCCGGGCGGCTGGTCTTGCGGCTGTAGCTGAGGCGCATGTTGACCGCCCCGACAGGTATGGCGACGGTTGCCGAGGGGAATAGGCGTCCCTCGCGGCGGCTCTCGTCGGGACGCCTGACGCCGTAGAGATAGAATCGGGAGTCGGTGTGTTCATACCGTAGCCCCACGGAGAGGTCGACCGGGCCAAACTGCTGTGAAATGTCGCCGAAGATTGCTACGATAGTCTCGTCGATATGCGTGTCGTTTGGTGTGATGAATGGCGCTTCCGAATCGTAGCGGTCAGTGCGGTCGATATCGCTTGTCTCCGCGCCAAAGTTGATGCGTCCTTTCCACACGGGGAACGATGCCGAGAGGCTTGCGGCTATGAGGCGGTTGGTTATATCGTTGTGGATGGAGAATTGCCGTGGAGCGTTGGTTGCTGACGTCTCGTTGAGGGCGTTGTCGCTGTCGTCGGTCTTCCACAGGAGGTCAATGTCGGCATTGAGTTGCCATTTGCCGAATGTGCCGTTGTAGTAGCCGCTCAGGAGGTGTTGACGGGCATGGGTGCGGCTGTTGGTGGTGTTGGCCAGCCCGTCGGCGAGGATGCCGTCGATGGTGCGGGCGGTAGTGGATGAGCCGGTCGAGGTGGAGGGGCGGAATGAGAAGTCGTAGAACAGTCCGAATGTGTGGCCTGTGAGCGTGTAGTTGAACCCGGCTTTTGCCCGGTAGACAGGGTAGATTGAACGCTCGCGGCCTGACGAATGGGTTGTCGTGACGCCTGTCGGCAGATATTGTGTCTCGTCGAGGGAGTAGGCCGGACGCTCGCGGTAGTTCTCGTAGTTGAGGTCGGCAAACAGGTCGAGACCGCCACGGCGGTAGTTGAGGTTTCGTCGCTCGAAAAGGTAGGCATAGTGCTTGTAGCCGATGACAGTGCGGTCGCTCAGGGAGAATCCCTCGCCGACGGGAGCAACCGTAGTGACGCGGATGACGGCGTTGACCGTCGCGTCGTAGCGCGGGCCGGGACTGGTGATGATCTCGACGTTCTTTATCGACGACGAGGGCAGCTGCTGTAGCTCGGAGAGGTCGCGCACACGTCGGCCGTTGATGTAGACCACGGGCGTGCCGCGCCCGATGACCTCAAGCTCGCTGCCTGACAGGGTGACAAACGGCATCTTGCCGAGCAGTTGCAGCGTGGTGCCGCTGTTGGCGAGATAAGTGTCCTTGACATCGACCGTCAGGGCATCTTTCTTGATTCTGACGGCGGGCCGGCGTGCGGTGACGGTGATTTCGCCGAGGTCGTGAAACAGGCTGTCGATATTGAGCGTGTCGGAGTCCGTGGCATATTCGATGGGGGATGGCTCCACGGTAGCGGGGGGTGTGGCAAGAGCGCACAGGGGGAGCGTGCAGAGCGTCAGCCCTGCAAGGATAGATTTGGACATGTTGATGTAATTAACTGGTGATTACTATCTTGACTTTAATATTAGAGTCCTCCGACAAACAGCCATGAGCTGTCGGGCTGCTGCGAGAGGGTCAGGTTGTGTCGGCGTGTCGAGCCGTCGGGCATTAGGAGGGTATAGGGGACAAAGGTATAGTCATTGTCGCCCGAGTGGAACGGTGTGCCAACCGACAGGAGGCGTGCGCCGTCAAACACCCTGCGGTAGGTCGAGCTGACATCCGGCTCGATGAGGCGGTTGATGACGCTCTCGTCCCATGTCTCGAATGAGCCGAGCAGTGCGGCGGTCACGTCCTCGGGGGCCAGTCCGGCAAAGCCGCCCGTCATGCGCTCGATAAACTTTATGTCGGATGGGAGTGCCGTGAGGTCGTGGCGCGGGGCATTGGCCGCGAGGCGGCGTATGCGCAGCACCTCCACTGTGCGTCCGTCGGCGACGACCGACACCGAGGCTTTGAGCAGCGCGCCCGACGAGGCGTCAAACGTGTACCGGCGTATGTTTTCAGACTCGAAAATCGAGAGATTGAGCATGTAGGGGTTGTCGAAGTTGCCCCGGGGCATGGAACGCACGGAGAGCCGGATGGAGTCTCCGTCGCGTGAAATCTTATACTCGTCCCCTTCCGAGGCCAATGCGCGGGACAGTTCCGCTTCAAGTATGCGGTCGGGGGTGAGGAGCGTGGCAAGGTAGTCGAGGGAGGGTGACGGGCCGGAGGCGATGTGCCATCCTATGCCGAGCGAAGGGAGCCACACGTGACTGTCGGAGCCTGTGCCGGCGGCTATGCGTCCCCCCTTGTCGACACGCCAATGCAGGAGGGTGTCGGTCGAGAGGATGTTGATGCGGTGGGTGACAAACGGTGCACCGGGGTCGATAAACGAGAAGTTTTCCATCGGATAGGTGCGCACGTCCACCTCCATTTCTATTGACCGTGATGGGGTGAGCGACGTGATGGCGTCCTGTAGCAGCCGTGTCGCCGTCACGGGGTGGGGCATCAGTATTATGGCGAGTATGGCCGCGGCGGCTATCGCTGTCGCCCCAAGGCTGATTATGAGCCGTCGGCGGGGACGACGGGATACGTGGCCGGCGAGCCGTAGGTCGTCGGCGATGTGTGAGCGCAGGCTCTCGGAGGCGCGTGCCTCACATCGGGGCTTCAGCTGGTCGAGCAGGTCGTCGTATTGGTCCATGGGTTATTGTTTTGAGGGTGAGATATTGTGTCGCAGGCGGTTCATGCCCGAGGCGTAACGGTATTGTACTGTGGTCGGGGCGAGGTCGAGCACACGCCCTATCTCGGCGAATGAAAGCCCGTCTACGGCGCGCATCAGGATGGCTTCGCGCTCGCGGTCGGGCAGCGAGACGAGCAGCGCGTGGATGCGCTCATGCTCGGCCTGAAGTTCGGCATCCTCGCCGGCTGTGTCGGGTGGGTCGATGCCGTCGAGGGGCAGTGTGGCGATGTCGCGCAGGTGGCTCCGGCAGAGATTGAGGGTGGTCTTGAAAAGGTACATCCGCAGGCTCTCGGGCGATATGCCATCGAGGTCGCGGTCGAGCAGGCGCAGACAGGCGTTGTGGACGATGTCCTCGGCATCGGCGCGGTTGCCTGTACGGAAGAAGGCAAACCGGAACAGGTAGTCGAGGTTTTGCTCGATGACTTGGTGTATGGCGGGTGGCGTGGGCATCGTCGTTGTCGGTTTTATCTATATGACGCAGGCCGACGGTAAATCAACGGATTTTTTGTGTTAAAAAATTGTCAGAAAATGGTTAAGGACCTTAAGGGGTTCTAACCTCCTCAAGGTCCTTAATGATTTTATGGCGGCCTAAAGCCGATCAGTATTGCTCCTTCTCGTTGGGGAAGTCGGAGGTCTTCACATCATCGACGTAGTGGCTGACAGCTGATGTTATCACCGTGTCGAGGTCGGCGTAGCGGCGCAGGAATCGCGGGGAGAAGCCCTTGTTGATACCGAGCATGTCGTGCATCACGAGCACCTGACCGTCGGTGCCGCCGCCGGCCCCGATGCCGATGGTCGGGATGGAGAGCGTCTTGGAGACCTCGGTAGCAAGGGTGGCGGGAATCTTCTCAAGGACAACCGAGAAACAGCCTATCTCCTGCAGGAGCAGGGCGTCCTCCATGAGCTTGCGGGCCTCGGCCTCCTCCTTGGCGCGCACGGCATAGGTGCCAAACTTGTTGATGGACTGCGGTGTGAGACCGAGATGCCCCATCACGGGGATGCCGGCACAGAGTATACGCTCGATTGACTCGCGTATCTCGGCGCCACCTTCGAGCTTGAGGCAGTCGGCATGGGTCTCCTTCATCACGCGGATAGCCGATGCGAGGGCCTCCTTGGAGTTGCCCTGATAGGTGCCGAAGGGCAGGTCGACCACCACGAGGGCGCGGCGCACGGCTTTCATCACCGACTTGCCGTGGTATATCATCTGGTCGAGGGTGATGGGCAGCGTGGTGACGTTGCCCGCCATGACGTTTGACGCCGAGTCGCCGACGAGGATGGCATCGACCCCGGCCTCGTCGATGAGACGCGCCATGGAGTAGTCATAGGCTGTGAGCATCGCTATCTTCTCGCCCCGCTGTTTCATCTCGATGAGGCGGCGGGTCGTGACCTTGCGGCGGTCTTCTGCTGCGTATGTTGACATAGGCGTTTCGGATTTTAGTCGATTATGTCAAAACCGGTGTACTTGACGAGGCACTCGGGGACGCGGATGCCCTCGGGAGTCTGGTTGTTCTCGAGCAGGGCCGCCATGATGCGCGGCAGGGCGAGGGCCGAGCCGTTGAGGGTGTGGCACAGGTGGGTCTTCTTGTCGTCGCCACGGTAGCGGCACTTCAGGCGGTTGGCCTGGTAGGTCTCGAAGTTGGACACCGAGCTGACCTCGAGCCAGCGTTTCTGTGCGGCCGAGAACACCTCGAAGTCAAATGTGATGGCCGAGGTGAAGCTCATGTCGCCGCCGCAGAGGCGCAGGATGTGCCATGGAAGCCCGAGCTTGTCGAGCAGTGACTGCACGTGGTCCTTCATCTCCTCGAGGGCGGCGTAGGAGTTCTCCGGCTTCTCGATGCGCACGATTTCCACCTTGTCGAACTGGTGGAGGCGGTTGAGCCCGCGCACATCCTTGCCGTAGCTGCCGGCCTCGCGGCGGAAGCAGGCCGAGTAGGCGCAGTTTTTGACGGGAAGCTGCGAGTCGTTGAGTATGACGTCACGGTATATGTTGGTGACGGGAACCTCGGCGGTGGGGATGAGGTAGAGGTTGTCGACCTCGCAATGATACATCTGTCCCTCCTTGTCGGGGAGCTGCCCCGTGCCGTAGCCCGATGCCTCGTTGACAACATACGGGGGCTGGATTTCAAGATAGCCCGCGCGTCCCGCCTCGTCGAGGAAGAACTGTATGAGAGCGCGTTGCAGGCGTGCTCCCTTGCCCTTGTAGACGGGGAAGCCGGCACCTGTGATTTTCACGCCCAGGTCAAAGTCGATGAGGTCATATTTCTTGGCGAGGTCCCAGTGGGGCAGCGCGTCGGCGGGGAGGTCGGGCATCGGGCCGCCGGTCTTCTCCACCACATTGTCCTCGGCTGTGCGTCCCTCGGGCACCATGTCGCAGGGGACGTTGGGGATGGTGAGGAGTATGTCGCGTATCTCGGTCTCGGCGTCGGCGAGCTTGTCGGCCACGGCTTTCTGCTCCTCCTTGAGGGTGGCTACGGCCGATTTCGCTTCCTCGGCGGCATCCTTCTTCCCCTCCTTCATGAGGGCGCCGATTGATGCGGCGAGTTTCTTCAGCTCAGCGGCCTTGTTGTCGTTCTCCAGCTGGAGGCTGCGGCGCATCGCGTCAAGCTCGATGATGCGTCCTATCTTTTCCTGTGCGTCAAACCCCTTGACGGCGAGACGCCGTATGATTTGGGCGGGGTCCTGGTTGATCTGTTGAAGAGTAAGCATTGTTATTGGGGGTTGTTCCCCGCCCGATTGTGGCGTTTAACGCCCCGGCGGGAATGATTGGTTACTGGTGGTGTACGGCTTGTCAGCAGGAGAGCAGCTCCTTGACCTTGGCAGAAATCGCGCGTCCCTCGGCACGCCCGGCGAGGGCCTTTGAGGCTATGCCCATCACGCGGCCCATATCCTTGGGCCCTGAGGCTCCGGCCTGGGAGATTATCGCTTTCAGCTCGGCGGTAAGCTCCTCGTCCGAGAGCTGCGCCGGCAGGTATTCCTCAATGACGGCAGCCTCGGCAAGCTCGTTGTCGGCGAGGTCGGGGCGCGATTGGGAGGCGTATATGGCCGCGCTCTCCTTGCGCTGCTTCACCATCTTGACGAGTATCTTCATCGCGGCGTCGTCGCTCAGGGTGCCGTCGCCGCCCTTGGCGGTCTTGGCCTCAAGAAATTCCTTTTTGATGCCGCGCAGTGTCTCAAGGCGCACCTTGTCCTTGGCCAGCATGGCCGACTTGATGTCGGCGCTGATTTTGTCGAATAAATCCATGGCTCTGTTATGTGATTGTCTGAATGTCTAAAATGTTGAGCGCAAAATTACTATATTTTTGAATAAGGAGTGCCGGAAGTGAAGTTTTTTTGGTGCCGACAGGACGATATAAGCTCAGATATGGCTAAAAATGCGCCTAAAATGGACGTATAGTTGTATTGTATGGATAAAAATAGCTACCTTTGCAAAATTAATGGGATACAATAAAAAGCTAATGCTGTCGTTAATAGATTGAAAAAAGTGCCGATTGTTAGTGTCCTGTACATCAAATATACTGAAATATGAAATTGAAGAACATATCAATATTGTGTGCTCTCATGCTTGCCTTGGCTTCGTGCAGCTCGTCCAAGACATCGCTGTCTTACTTTGAGAATCTCAAAGAGTATGAGTCGGGGACTCTCTCGTCAGGCGACTTCAACGTGAAGATTATCCCTGACGACGAGCTTTTTATCACTGTCACCTCAATGGTGCCCGAGGCAACGGCACCATACAACATCCCGCTGTCAAACCCCGCTACGCGCGGTAATCTACAGAATTACAGTCAGGCAACGCAGCAGACCTATATCGTCAATAAGAAGGGGGACATAAAATTCCCGATGATAGGCGACATCCATGTGGAGGGAATGACGACCACCGAGCTGGCGCAGTACCTGACCAAGAAAATCAGCGCGGATGTCGAAGACCCGTACGTCAGGGTGGAGCTGGTCAACTTCCGCGTCAATGTCCTTGGCGAGGTTGCCAAGCCCGGAGCCAAGAAAGTCGAGCGTGAGCGTTACTCGGTGCTCGACGCCCTGGCCGACGCTGGCGACCTGACCCCCTATGGCGAGCGCAGCAACGTGCTGCTCATCCGCGAGGTCGACGGCAAGAAGGAATATCACCGGCTCAATCTCAACGATGCCGCCCTGCTGTCATCCCCCTATTTTTACCTGCAGCAGAACGATGTCGTCTATGTCGAGCCTAATAAGATACGCAAAGACAACGCCGAATATAACCAAAACAACGCATTCAAGGTATCGGTGGCCTCGGCTATCGTGAGCGCCTGCTCCGTGGTCGCCTCCCTCGTCATCGCCTTGGTGATCAAGTAATCTCAATAATAATAAAAGCATTATCGCAGAATCATGAATTCTAATAGCACTAAAGCCGGTAAAGGGAATAGCAATATAAATCTTGTCGAGCTTTATCATGAATACAAGTCAAAGTGGTGGTGGTTTGTAGTCTCAGTTGTAGTGTGCTGTGGGCTTGCATTCCTCTACTCGCTGCGCAAGAATCCCATATATCAGGTAAATGCCAGTGTGCTTGTCTCCCAGGAGGATCAGAGTAGCAGCTCGTCGATGATGAAGATGTTTTCCCTCGGCGACATGTTCGGCGGCTACAGCTCTGTCGATGACCAGCTGATGGTCATGTCGTCACATGGTGTGTTGAAGCAGACTGTGAAAGATCTGCAGCTCAACAAAAATTATTATGTGAGGGAAAATATTCTTAAAGGCAAGCCCTGTTACAAGAATGTGCCTGTTGAGATATACTATGAGCCATCGATTGCTGACACACTGTCGACCGTGTTGGGTTTCAGGGTCAAGGTCGACGATAAAGAGAATGTCGATATACGTGTAAAGGCCAACAAGGATGTAATTGCCGAAGTTGAGGACAAGAAGTTTCCCGTCTCAGTCGATACGCCCTATGGGGTGTTTGTCTTTAATAAGACAAAGGACTTTGAAAAGGGAGAGTCAATGAGAGAGTATATCACCATCATGAGCTATGACCTCGCTGCCGAGGGAGTTGGGAAAACAGTTAGCATATCTATACCCAACAAAAAAGCCAACCTTATACAGCTGTCTGTAAAAAGTCCCATTATTTCCAAGTCGAAGGATATCCTCAACACTATTGTTGCAAACTACAATCGTGTCGGCGTAGAGGAGAAGAAAACGAAAGGGCAGAAGACGGCCGAATTTATAGACGGACGTCTCGAGTCGTTGTCCCATGAGCTGAACGCCTCAGAACAGGAGGTAGAGGACTATAAGAGGTCTAATCAATTGACAGATGTAAGAGCCGAGGCCACATATCTGATGGAAAAACGCGGTGCATTGGAGGCTCAGCTTGTCTCGGCAGAGACGGAGTTTGAGATTCTTAACATGGTCCGCAAGTTTGTGGCAAATCCGGAAAACCGTTATTCATTAGTGCCTTCTACTGCGGCAGGCGGTGAGTCTGGGGCTGCGGCCGAAGCGATAAAGACCTATAATGAGCTTGTCCTTGAGCGGATGAAACTGCAAAACAACGCCAAGACCAACAACGCGTCCCTACGTGCCATCTCCGAGCAGATAGATGCCCTGAGGGGCAATATCAACACGACGCTTGACAAGGCTGTAGAGGCGTCATTGGTTAAGTTGCGCGAATTGAGGCAAAAATCAAATGAATCAATGTCAAAACTTGGCGACATTCCACGTCAGGAACGCGAATATACCACTATAAAGCGCCAGCAGTCCATAAAGGCGCAACTGTATGTCTACCTGCTGCAGCAGCGCGAGGAGACAAATCTTTCCATCGCCAACTCCATGCCGCGGGGTGTCATAATAGACGATGCTTACTCGATATTTGAGCCTGTTGGCATGAGCCGCAAGCGGATGCTGATGATTGCGTTCATCTTGGGACTCGCCATCCCTGTCGGGCTACTCTATATGAGAAACAGGTTCAAGAACCGATTTGAGACCCGCAGTGAGCTTGAGAAATATACCTCTGTGCCTATCCTGGGTGAGGTGTGCGAGAGCCGCCGCAAAGAAACTCTTGTGGTCAACGGCTCGTCTTCTATTGCGGAGCTGTTCCGTCTGATAAGGTCTAATCTGCAGTTTATACTGAACGAACGCGATGACAAGGTGATTCTTGTCACCTCAACAGTGTCGGGCGAAGGCAAATCATTTGTCTCGGTTAATCTTGCAGGTACACTCGCTCTGTTGGGCAAGAAGGTCCTGTTGGTCGGTATGGATATACGCAAGCCCCAGTTGGCCAATTATCTGCACCTGCAGTCGGAGCCTGGTCTGACCCAATACCTGTCATCGGACAGTTATACGCTGAAGGATATTATACGTGTCGCTCCCGCGATGAAGAATATGGATGTCATCGTTGCCGGCCCTGTTCCTCCCAATCCGGCGGAACTCTTGGCCTCAAGCAAGCTTGACAATATGTTTGACGAACTTAAGGAGGCGTATGATTATATTATCGTGGACAGTGCGCCTGTCGGTATGGTAAGCGATACATTTGTGATTGACCGCGTGGCAAATGCTACAGTCTACGTATGTCGCGCCAACTACTCCTCGCTAAAGGATGTCGAGTTCCTTAATCACGTGTATGCCGACAAACGCCTGAAGAAGATGTCGCTCGTCGTGAATGGGACCGTGACCCGTAACGGCTATGGATATGGATACGGGCATGTTCCGTCAGAGGAAAAGGAATAGTCTGTTTCCGGTCTCATCTCTGTGCCGATGACAATGTATTGCCATTCATTTATCAACATAACAAATAGTTGCCTTTTGAGAATCTGAACATCACTATGTCGGACAGCAGATCTGCCAACAACAAGCGTATCGCCAAGAACACTATGCTCCTTTATGTAAGGATGCTGTTTCTTGTTGCGGTCAATCTGTACACGTCACGCATAGTGCTGGAGGCTCTCGGGGTTGCGGACTTCGGTATCTATAACGTTGTCGGGGGCGTTGTCGCGATGTTTGCGCTAATCAGCGGTTCCATATCTGCCGCTATAAGCCGTTACGTCACATATGAGCTTGGCACAGGGAGGAAAGAACGTCTTGAGCTGATATTTTCCACCTCCATCAATATACTGCTTATAATTGCGGGGGTCATCGTGGTTCTTGCGGAGACAGTTGGCCTGTGGTTCCTCAATGTCAAGATGGTGTTTCCTCCGGGACGTCTTGCGGCCGCGAACTGGGTGTTCCAACTCTCGATACTCACATTTGTCATAAATCTGATATCCCTTCCATATAATGCCTCCATCATCTCGCATGAGAAGATGTCGGCATTTGCCTATATAAGTATACTTGAGGCTGTAGGCAAGCTGGGTATCGCTTTTCTGATAATGCTCTCGGTGCCTGACAGGCTGGTGTTCTACGCCATGCTGATGTGTGTTCTTGCCATTGTCATACGTATTGTGTACATGCGCTATTGTCGCGATCACTTTGCGGAGTGCAGATACCGGTTTGTGCTTGACCGCCCGTTGCTGAAGGAAATGTTTTGTTTTGCCGGATGGAATTTTATCGGAGCCGGTAGTGCCATGCTCCGGGATCAGGGGGGCAATATCGTGATAAATTTATTCTATGGGACGATGGTCAATGCGGCTTGTGGCATAGCCGTGCAGGTTAACAATGCCATTACCGGATTTGTGACCAATTTTATGACAGCACTCAATCCTCAGATTACAAAATCGTATGCTTCGGGAGACCGGGAGTATATGATGACGCTGATATTCAATGGTGCTCGTCTGTCATTTTATATGTTGTTGCTTGTCTCATTGCCGGTGCTGCTCAACACCCGCTATCTGTTGTCATTGTGGCTCACGGTGGTGCCGGAGTATTCGACGCTTTTTGTACAGCTGATATTACTCTTCGCTATGAGTGAGTCGGTCTCCACGCCGCTTATTACCGCGACTTTGGCTACGGGCAATATACGCAACTATCAGTTGATTGTCGGAGGGCTGCAGATGCTCAATCTGCCGGTTGTCTACGTGCTTCTCCGCAATGGTTTTGCGCCACAGTGGGTCTATATCGTCGCTATAATCATATCGCAGGCGTGTCTGGCCGCGCGTCTCGTGCTGCTGCGCGGGATGATAGGCTTGGATGTCAGGCGCTATATGACCAACGTTTACCTCAATGTGATATCTGTGGGTGTCTGCGCCATGATTATTCCCGCATGTGTGAGGATGGCTCTCCCGGAAAATTTTGTCAATTTCGTGACGGTCTCTCTTGTGAGCCTCGTATGCACAGCCCTTTCGATATATTATGTCGGATGTACAAGGGCGCAGCGGGCATTTGTCATGGAGAAATGCCGTAAAATAGCCCGTGACAGGGGCCTGTTAAGAAAGGATATTCAGGAATGATAGATATAACCGATCCAAGAGACTGCTGCGGCTGCACGGCCTGTGCGAGCATTTGCGGCAAGGATGCCATAAAGATGACACCCGACGCCATGGGCTTTTTGTATCCTGTGGTAGACACGGATTTGTGTGTGGAGTGCGGAATGTGCGAGAAAGTGTGTGCATTCCACGATAATTATGACAGGTCGCTTAACCTCGCCTCTCCGGATGCCTATGCCGTAAGGCATAAGGATATGCGTCAGGTGGAGACGAGCCGTAGCGGCGGGGCGTTTATCGCTTTTTCCGACTATGTGCTTGCCCAAGGGGGTGTGGTATACGGCGCGGGATATACCGACCATTTCCGTGTGGTGCACAAGCGTGCCACGACCTCCGGAGAGCGTGACGAGTTCAAGGGGAGCAAGTATGTGCAGAGTGACCTCACGGGCATCTTCCGACAGGTGAGGGACGACTTGAAGTCAGGTCGTAAGGTGATGTTTTCAGGCACGCCGTGCCAGACATCGGGACTCGCCTCGTTCATCGGCCCGCGTCTGCGCGACAATCTCTATCTCGTTGACATCGTGTGTCATGGCGTACCAGGGCCTTATATATGGCGCGACTATCTCGAATATGTGGAGAAACGCATGGGCTCACCGTTGGTGGAGGTGGATTTCCGTGACAAGAAACACTTCGGATGGACTGCCCATCGGGAATCCTTTAAGACGGCGACCCGTTACAAGGACAGCAATGCCTATACTTATCTTTTTTATGAGCATATAATGTTTCGGCATTCGTGTGAGGTGTGCCACTTTACCAACCTGCAGCGGCCATCGGATGTGACCCTTGCTGACTTCTGGGGGTGGAAGGAGTCTGTCCCGGGATTCAATGCCGACGATAAGGGTTGTAGCCTCGTGCTATGCAACACCGGAAAAGGACGGGAACTGCTTGATGCGGTCAAAGACTGTCTCGATATGGTACAGACACGTCCGAATGTTGATTTCAATCCTAATCTGCAACGTCCCTCTGTAATAAGTACGCGCCGAGCTGTGTTTGAGGACGATTATTCCCGTAACGGTTTCAAATATGTCTCGGACAAGTATGGCAACACGGGACTGCGGTATAAGATGAAAGTTGTCAGGCGGAAGAGTCGTACTTTGATGCGCAAAATATTAAAGAAAATCAAGAATGGATAGGGTAACGATATTGGCGATTAATGCTGTTGCATATACTGTCGCTGCCGCTTACTTCTATAAGCGGTCGGGCTTGAGCGTCGGCTTTGTGATATGGTGTGTCTACATGGTGTCGGCGTGGACGAGTGTCCCGTTTGTCATGCAGCCTGATTTTTTTGGCTCTGTACACGATGAGCCGATATCCGACCTGATGGGAGTGGGATATTTGTTTGTGACTCTATTGCTGTTCATCTATCCGCTGACGATGATAAGGAAAGCGGATCCGGAGAAGATGTCATTTAATCATCCTGAAGCCTTGAAGGTATTGATGATTGGAGCCATAATGCTTGAGTTGCTTTTTGTCGTGTGTGACTTGCCTGTCGCTATTGACATTCTGAGTGCCGGAGCTGACAAGCTGGTGGATTTCCGCGATGAGGTCTATGATGAGGGTAATTCTTCGTTGACAGCCAATCCTATGCTCAACCGTGTGGCATTGCTTTTTGGCTGTGTGCCTCAGATATGCCTTGGCGTTTCAATATATCTCATGCTCTGCTATGACAGGGACCGCTCTATTGTGAAATTGCTGTTTTGGGTCACGATAGCCCAGTTCGCGGTGTCGACTGTTGTCCAGGTATCAAGGGGTGCTTTGGTGCTGACATTGATATTTTGTGTTGTAATCCTTGTCTATATGCGCGATTTCCTTAGTGCGAGACTCAAGAGGATTTTGCTTGTATATTGTACTCCTGTTGTGGTTATAATGATTGCGTTTTTTTGGGCAATCTCGGTGTCGCGTTTTGGAGATATGGCCAACTTTATGCTGTTTAAGTACCTTGGAGAACCGATGGTAAATTTTGCCGGTATACTTTATCCCGATATTGATGGGTTTGCCGGTGGAAGGGCCTATTTCCAACCTGTTACCTATATGATAACGGGGATTAAGGATTTTTTGACAGAGGATAAGTGGGACTTTATTGAGTCAGTTACGTCTATTCCCGGCTACATATTCTACACGTTTGTCGGAGGACTGATTATTGACTTCGGATTTATCGGGACTTTTATTATTGCCGTGCTTGTCAATCGCTGGAGTATGAGGTTGGTCCGAAATGATAACTGCGTTTCTCTCGGGGCCATCTTTTGCCTGTTTCTCCTGATTTATGCATACAGTAGTGGCGTTTTCTTTATGACCGTTCAGAATTTTAAGGGTGTGTTCATGATTCTATATACACTTATTTTAGGATATTATTTCAGGAATACGGATGAGAATAGGACTATTGACATTTCATCGGGCACTTAATTACGGTGCGGTGCTGCAATGTTACGCGTTGCAGCAGGAGCTGTCCCGACGCGGACATGAGGTGTCGGTAATCGACTATCGGCAGCCTGCGGTGGAGGATGCATATCGCCCTATTATCATGAGTTGGCTGCTGAAGAAGATGCTGTTGCCATGGCGTCTTGTGCCCTATTTGCGGCGCGCGGCCGAGATAAGGCGCGGGCACAGGATCTTTGACCGTTTCAGAAGGTCTTACTTTAACCTTTCGGATGCCTGTGCTTCTTGTGACGGTGTGCCCGACGATTATGATGCGTATGTCATAGGGAGCGACCAGTTGTGGGCGCGGCATATTACAGGCTGTATCGACCCGGTGTATCTTGGTGCTTTCAGCCGTAAGGCTGGAAGCCGTCTGGTGGGCTATGCCGTGAGTGGTACAGCCGACACCGTGGGCAATCTCGATGCTGATGGGCTGAAGTGCCTTGAGGGCTTCGACGCTTTCTCTTTCCGTGAGCCGGCTCTTGCTGAGGCTCTTCCTGCATCGGCAAGGAAAGACATTGGTATAGCCATTGACCCGACGCTTTTGGCCGAGCCTTCTGTATGGGACAATATGGATGACGATGGCCTCGCCAAAGAGCGGTATGTGTTGCTGTATGAGGTAAGGCGTCCCACCGATGACAAGGGATTGCTTGCCCGCAGGGCCAGGGCCTTGGCCGATAGGATTGGGTGTAAGGTCTTGGATCTGTCGCCAAATGATAAGGATGTGAGATATTTTGTATCGGCATTCCGATATGCCGAGTGTGTTGTCACCTCGTCATTCCATGCCACCGCCTTTGCCCTGATATTCCACCGTCCGTTCTATACCTACTTGTTGCATGACGGGAAGGATCTGAGGTATGTCGACCTGTTGGATGGTGTGGGGCTTCAGGCGGCTATGGTTGAAAAGGATTTTGTGCCTGATAGGGTGCCCGATTACGACTTCGGCCCTGTACAGGCGGCTCTTGACGGTATGCGGCAGTCTTCATTGCGTTTTCTCCTGGAAGGGATAGAGTGTGGTGCCGGTAAAGTATGATGGGTATGGATGATATAGTGTTGTCAGTCATAGTGCCCGTATATAATGCTGAGCGGTATCTTGGCGATTGCCTGGAGAGCCTGACGGGACAGTCGTGCCCTGCAATGGAGATTGTGGTTGTCGATGACGGTAGCACGGATAGTTCCGGCGCAATATGCGACGGGTTTGTAATGCGTGATTCTCGCGTGCGGGTGTTTCATCGCGTTAACGGGGGCGTAAGCCGTGCCCGCAATTTCGGCTTGGATAATGCGCGAGGAGAACTCGTGGCATTTGTGGATGCCGATGACAGTGTCTCCCCCGATTATGCCGATATGATAATAGGGGCAATGCCGGGACGGGATATGGTCTGTTTTCAGTCTGAATGGATCAGTTTGTCGGGTGACCGGACGTGTCATATGCTCCCGGTGATGGATAGCGGCGTAGACGGGTATGTGGCTGATGCCATAATGGCTGTCAGAGGATGTAATGATGATGGCGCCAACCTGCTCGGATTTCCTTGGAACAAGGTTTTCCGGCGTGACATCATAGAGAGATACGGTATCAGGTTCAATCCTTTATTAAGGTACAAGGAAGATGAGGTGTTTGTGTTGGAGTATCTTAAACATGTATCCTCCATAAAGATAATCCCACAAATCCTATATAACTACCGGTTGCTTGGCAATGGCCTGACATCGGGCATGAAGCGTCTTGGCAGCAAAGACTGGCGTGAGCTTTGGCAATCGGCCGACCGAGCCAGAGGACGGCATACCTCCACTGGACGTTGCGGAGACAGCGTGACATATGATGTGCTCAACTGGATGTTTATGGAGGCATATTGTCTATTTAAGGAGGGTGGAGACTGGAGTAAAGTGATGAAAGCGATGTGCCGCTACCATGACTCACTACGTCCCGGGGAAGTCAAGGGGCAGGAAAAAGTGAAATTGTCGCTGAAATACAGGAATCGATGTCTGTGGCGGCTGTTTTTTGCCGCATTGAGGATGAGGAAATATTAGGTTCACCAACAACTGTTTATAATAATTGCAGCTTATGAAATATGATTATCTTATAGTAGGCTCAGGGCTTTTCGGGGCCACATTCGCGCACTTGGCCACACGACAGGGCAAGAAGTGTCTCGTTATAGACAAGCGCCATCACCTCGGAGGCAATATCTACTGCGAGGAGATTGAGGGAATAAATGTGCACAAGTATGGTGCGCATATATTCCATACATCAAACAAGGAGGTGTGGGATTTGGTAAACTCGATTGTCCCGTTTAACCGATATACCAATTCTCCTGTGGCACGTTATGGAGGCAGGCTGTATAACTTGCCGTTCAACATGAACACATTCTACCAAATGTGGGGTGTGACGACTCCACGGGAGGCGCAGGCAAAACTCGACGAACAGCGTCGGGAGGCCGTTGATGCAATGGCGCGTGACGGGGTGAGAGAGCCGCGCAATCTGGAGGAGCAGGCGTTGTCGCTTATCGGGCGTGACATATATGAGGCTTTGATAAAGGGGTATACCGAGAAACAATGGGGACGCCGGTGCACTGAATTGCCGGCATTCATCATCAAACGTCTGCCTGTGAGGATGACATTTGACAACAATTATTTCAATGATAATTATCAGGGGATACCTATCGGGGGATATAACCGTCTTATCGACGGGCTTCTTGCCGGTGTGGAGACCTTGACCGACACGGATTTCTTTGCCGATCGCGAGCATTGGGAGTCTATTGCCGATAAAATAGTGTTCACGGGTAAGATTGACGAGTTCTACGGCTACCGTTACGGCAAACTGGAGTATCGCACCGTGAGGTTTGAGACAGAGACTGTCGAGACACCGAATTATCAGGGAAATGCTGTCGTAAATTATACCGAGCGGGAGATTCCTTATACACGCGTGATAGAGCACAAGCATTTTGAGACCTTTGGAAATGCTGTCTACGATAATCCCTGTACAGTGGTGTCGCGCGAGTATTCGACCGAATGGGCAGAGGGAATGGAGCCGTATTATCCGGTCAATGATGAGCGCAACAATGCCCTGTATGCGCAGTATAAGACATTGGCTGAATCAGAGAAAAATGTTATCTTTGGAGGCCGGCTTGCCGAGTATAAGTATTATGACATGGCGCCGATTATAGAGCAGGTAATGAATCTATTCTGAATCATCTTATCCCGGATTATGGAAAAAACACTTTCGATTATCATTCCGACTTATAATATGGAGAAATATCTCCGTAGGTGTCTCGACTCGCTGTCAGTCAGCGGTACGCCCGAGAGACTTGAGGTCATTGTCGTAAATGACGGCAGTAAGGACTCCTCCCTCTCTATTGCCCGCGAATATGAGGCAAAATATCCCGGAATATTCCGGACGATTGACAAGCCTAACGGCAATTACGGGTCATGTATCAACCGAGGACTAAGGGAGGCGACCGGAAAATATGTGAAGATACTTGATGCCGACGACTGGTTTGATACCATGGCGTTGGAAGAGCTGCTCGATGTTATGTCGGGAATTGATGTGGACCTGGTCGTGAGCGACTATATGCTTGTCTTGGACGATGACCATATGCAGAGGCGCGGATATGGACTGCCGGCACGTGTGGAAGTCCCAGTGTCGGAATGTTTTGATATAGCGGGTGTCGGGATGTTCGAGATGCATGCGATAGCTTATAGGCGCGAGAATCTGCTGCAGATGGGATATCGGCAGAGCGAGGGCATATCCTACACCGACCTTGAATGGGCTACAATACCGATGTCGACGGTAGGGAGAGTGTTCTATTTTAATAAGCCGGTATATCAGTATTTTATTGGTCGTGAAGGTAATACCATGAGTGTACTCTATACTCCAAAGTGGCTTAGACAGGCATTGATTGTGCGCAAGGCGATGGTGGAGTCTATTGGTGATGGTAGCCGGCCTGTCTCTGCTGTGGAAGAATATAAATGCCGACTTGTCGAGATGCGTTTGCGTGACATGTATCTGGCCGCTTTGATGAAAGGCGGGTTGAACGATGACGCTCTGAGGGAATTTGACGACTATCTTAGACATAAGAATAAGAGTCTATATGATGCCATGGCGGATGTGACGGTACATAACAGGTTCAAGTACCGGTTTGTCAAGGCTTGGCGTAAAAACGGCAGGGTATCACCGGTTATATTGTCGCTGTATCGGATGATGATGAAGGTTAAACGCTAATATCACGTCAGGATGCTTGAACTGGTTGATGGGCATATAAAGTATGATTACGGCAAGTGCCAGCAGTGTGGCGCGTGCTTGAGTGTGTGTCCGGTGGCGGCGTTGAGTGCGCGGCGGCTCGGGAACGGGTTGTCGGAGATTGTTGTCGATGACGCCACGTGCATACGCTGCGGCAGGTGCGTGAGGGTTTGCCCCGCCGGCAAGGAGTCGGGCTTCAATGGATATTTTGACGGCGTGCCGCAGCGCGGGTATGCGTTTGGATATAACGCTGACGACGCTGTGAGGGCCGCGTCCTCCTCGGGAGGCGCGTGCAAGACGCTCATCATCGAGTCGCTGCGTCAGGGGCTTGTCGATGGAGTGTACACCCTGCGCAGGGAGGAAGAATATCCCGGCGCCCACGGCGAGTTCTACACCCGAGAGAATATTCCCGGCTATGATGATATCCCCAACTCGGTCTATCACTCGGTGATGCAGTGCCGCGAGCTGACGCGGGTGCGCAGGGTCGACCGGCTGATGATAGTAGGGACTTCGTGCCAGCTCCGTGCGCTTGAGCCGGCATTGAAAGGAAAATATAAGACACTTATAAAGGTGTGCATCTTCTGCAAGCAGCAGAAGACGCTCGACTCGACGCGGTTTCTCGCCAAGGCGATGGGGACACGGGTGCCCGAAAACCTGAAATTTTCGACCCGCTATCGCGGGGAGGGCTGGCCGGGAATCGTGAGGGTAAGGGAAGCTGCGCTGCCCTGGAATAGGGCAGCGCAGCTTCCCTTTGGGCGACGATTGTGGACGGTACCCGGATGTAACGTCTGCGGCGACCCGTTTGGATGGGAGGCCGGGGCCGATATATCGCTGATGGACCCGTGGATAATACGTCAGCCCAATGCGCTCGGCGAGACGCTGATGGTGGTGAACACCCCCGAGGGGCGCAGCCTTGTCGACAGCGTGCCGTCGCTCGTCGTCGAGGAAAAGCGATATGACGAGATTGCTCCCGCGCTTGGCGTCAGGGATATAAAGCGTAAGCAGGCGCTCGTGCCATATTTCCGTGGCTGCAAGTGCTCCATGCGGATAAAGGCCGCAGGCCGCGCCGAGCAATTTCAGCGATGGTGCCTGCGCGGCGTCGCGACGCTGTTGCCGAGGATGCCGATAATCTTCTACCGCTGCCTGTGCCGACTGCCTGACTTGCGTAACATTATATTGGGAAAAGGTTGAATAGAAACTTAGACACTTAACTATGGATGTAAAGGTCATCACCCGTCATGGGCCGTCCAACTACGGCTCGCTCCTGCAGACTATCGCGACCCAGCGGGTCATCGAGTCGATGGGCCACCGATGTGAGATAATCGACTATCAGCGCGACGACGAGCGAGGCTTGCGCTCGATAATGACGCAGTTGTCAAAGAAGCCGGGATGGAACGACAATCCATTGAAAAAGGCCATCTACGTGGCAATGCGCTGGCCTATGGAGGCATTGGCGCAGCGCAAGTTTGACGCAATGCGCCGGCGGCACATCGTCATGACCCCCCGCATCGCCACTGCCGACGGCCTCAAGGGGCTTGACGCCGACGTGTTCATGACCGGCTCCGACCAGGTGTGGGGGCCCGTGGCCGCAGAGCGTTACGACGGGGCCTATTTCCTTGACTTCGTTGATGGGCGCCGCAAGGTGTCGTATGCCGGGAGCTTCGGTCGTACGGTGTTTGACGACGACACGCTGGCCCGATATCGCGACATGCTGTCGCGCTATGACGCTATCGCCGTGAGGGAAAATGCGGCTGTGGATACCCTGCGTGGCATGGGCATAGAGGCCGCCGGACAGGTGCTCGACCCGACACTGCTGCTTGACTCGCAGGAGTGGAGCCGCATGATAGGTCGGGATGTGCCGGGACGCTATGTGCTCGTCTATCAGCTCCATAACAATCCTGCGCTCGACCGATATGCCGTGCGGGTCGCTGAGCGGCTCGGCCTGCCCCTCTACCGCGTGTCGGCCTCGCTCCATCAGGCCCGGCGTGGAGGGCGGTTCAAGTTCCTCCCCGACCTCGGTGGCTTCCTTTCCTATATAAAGAACGCCGAGTGCATGGTGACCGACTCGTTCCACGGTACGGCGTTTGCCATCAATTTCAACACCCCGTTTATCGAGATACTCCCCGGCAACGGCACGTCGAGCCGCAACCAGAGCATCCTGCAGCTCACGGGCCTACAGGACCGCATCGTGACCGACATGGAGGACTTCTCCATCCTCGACAGGCAGATAGATTTTCGCCCCGTCAATGAGATAATTGCCCGCGAGCGCGAAAAGTCGCTCGCTATGATGCGTCAACTGATAGAGGGATAATGCGATGGATTTCAGACGATTGATTATGGCTATCGGCCTCAGCGCGATTATGCTGTTGTCGGCAAATGCCGCTTTGGGCGAAGTCGTGCGTGAGATATACATTTCAAGCAGCCTGGGAGATGACTCCAACCCGGGCACAAAGGCACGGCCAAAGCGGAGCATAAACTCGCTCACTCCGGTCGAGCGAGGCAATTCGCGCATCCTGTTGAAGCGTGGCGACGTGTTCTTCGGCTATTTTATTGAGTTGGCAGGATGTGAGATTGGAGCATACGGGCGGGGAGACATGCCTGTGGTGAGCGGCTTCCGCGTGCTGAAAAATCCCGACGCATGGGAGGCGGCGGGGGACGGCCTGTGGCGTCTTGACATGTCCCGCGACGGGAATTTCACGGGCATATCCCCACGGTTGGCGAGCAAGCCACGGCTTTTCAACGACATCGGCTGTATCTACAACCCGACGACCGACAGCATCTACGGCCATATCGTCAAGGATATGGGAAGCATGAGGAAGGAGGGGGATATCTATACCTCGGAATCATTCGACTTTTCCAGCCCGGAGGCGGCGGAGTTCCGATATGTTTACCTGCGTTTGCAGGATAATCCCCGGGCCCTCGGCAACCTGTGTTTCTCCACCTACCAGCATGGGATATCGGAGGTCAAAAATTCGGTGGTGAAGGATATTTGTTTCATAGGGTTTGCGCGCCACGGAGCTTGTGGGATGACCGGCTGCCGCATGGAGAATTGTCGTTTTGATGTCATCGGCGGCGCGGTGCAGGTCGGGTATAAGAATTGGGTGAGATATGGCAACGGGGTCGAGTTCTGGTCCAATTGCTACGATAATGTCGTGGAACGCTGCACGATAACCCGCACATACGACTGCGCCACCACGATACAAGGCTCGGGGGCTATTCCCGCCGACCCGCGCAATATCCATTTCCGCGACAACAGGATAGCCTATTGCCGGCAGGCGTTTGAATACTTCCTTAACGCCACAGGCCGCGACGCGCAGTTTGTCGACTGCTCGTTCACGGGAAACCTCTGCTACATGATGGGGCAGAACGGCTTCAGCAGCCCGGAACCCCGCGATGCCGACATCCTCTGCTACAGCCGCAAGCCGACACCTATCGACATAAGCCGCAACATCTTCTATGGCGCGCCATATTTCTGTAGCCGTAGTGCCAACAGCCTTATGCGTGACAATGATGTCTACATCTATTCAGGACAGTACCTAAATTACTTTTGGATAAAGGATTATCGCCCGCTTAATGCCGGGAATATTGACGCGTTGCGGCAGTTCAGGGCCGACTTCGGCGACAATAGCCGCATCACGGTCGTCGAACGCGGCTCGACGGAAGATAGGGCAATGAGTCGTAAGCTCCTGAAGAAATTGGCATTGAAGCCTGTTAACCTCCGCTTGGGGCAACTGTTGGAAAGGTAAATCACAAACTAATATACTATTAAAACGGGAAAAATTATGGGAGATTTAAGGCAACGCAACTACGTGATAGACTTTGCCAAGGCTATCGCTATAGTCTTGGTCGTCATCGGGCACTGGTATCCTACGACCTCACCGGCATGGTGGATTGGCATAAGGGATGTAATCTATAGTTTCCACATGCCATTGTTTATGGCAGCAAGCGGATATATATATATATCAAGGAGTTATGCGGCGCAAAATTACGGCTCGTTCCTGCTTGGCAAGGTCAAGCGATTGATGGTCCCGTATATATCGACATCAATTATTGTAATTACAATCAAACTTCTCACGCAGGGAGATGCCTATGTTGAAAATCCTGTAACATTAGGATCTTATCTCGAAATCTTTTACCGTCCGGCTGCCGGATATTACCTATGGTTCATATGGGCATTGTGGTGGATGTTTGTCATTGTCCCGTTCTTTAAGAAAAAGAGTTGGCGTGTGGGGCTGTTTGTCGTGGCACTTGTGGCCGCATATCTTCCATGGAAAGCTCCGGAGATATTTTGCCTTAGGGAGACACAGGGAATGTTGGTCTATTTTATGACGGGCGTTATGCTGTATGAATATCGACAGGTATTGACGTGGTTATACCGCGTGCCGTGGTATGTTGTCCTTGCTGTATTTGGCGTATTGGAGGGCTGCTTTCTTGCCGGGATGCCTGGTATATGGTATGCTTTGTCATATGCGGGCATATTGACGATGCTGTCGTTGTCAAAAGCAATAGAACGTAGCGGCTTGGCATCTCTAAAGGCTAAGCTTTGTAGTGTGGCGTCGGCATCATATATCATATATTTGTTTCATACGACCTTTGAAGGATTTGCCAAGAGTGCGTTGGGGAAACTCGTGCCTTCATGGATTGGAGGTGATGATTGGATTACGTTTGCTATCGCGAGCGTCGTCATAGTAAGTGTAGGTGTTATAGTGCCGTTGTGGCTTTACCGCTATTTGTTGGGGCGTTGGCGTTTGAGCCGTTTCCTTTTCGGATTGAAATAAAATCTTATTGTAATATGCATCTGATATGTCGATTGGTTATGGCTGTCTGCTTGGTCGGGCTTGTGGGGTGTGAGTCTGATAATGATCGCATGTTATATTTTGCAGGAGACTCCATCGCGTATAATTGGCCTGTAGAGGAGTGTTTCCCTTCCATCATAACCGACAACAGGGCCATGCGTGGAAGCGGCATAGCCCGTATAGAAGAACAACTTGTGGAATTTGCAGGCAAGGAGGTGGTCATCATTGTAGGGACCAATGATCTTTGGCTTGCGAGGGAAGATATGGAGGCATATGTGGAACGTTATGTGACGGCGATAGGAAATCTCAAGGCGTCAAAAGTGTACCTGTTTCCAATATTGCCACGCTCGTCGGAGAGCGATCCCGTTGAACAGCATGATTTTATTTTCGCCCTTAACCAACTTATACGGTGTCGAGCAGACATATTGCCTGAGGTGGTATATGTGGATGTCTATGATGAATTCCTTTATGAAAGAGGCCTTAATCCGGCATATACGGTAGATGGACTCCACCTGTCGCGTGATGGATACAGGATTTTGACCGACAAGCTGTTTGGATTGTTATGAAGATGTGTGCTAAGGTAATATGCTTTGTTTTGGGAATGATGCTGTCTACCGTGGTGAACGGCAAAGATTTTGGCATGTCGGTTGGGCTAAGGGACACACAGTATGCGTATGTGGGGGCTATGTGGAGGCAGACAGCGGGATTGGCTGTTGAGCATAGTATCTTTTCTGAGCCATTCTCGTTGCAGTATGTAAGAATCTATGGCCGTTTTCGGCGGAATGTCGGGCACTTGGGTCTTGAATTATCGCCTTATTATGGGCGAGCTTATAACGGCGCATTTTATAGTGTCGGTGGTATGTTTGGGGCAAGATGGCATATCGTGCGTCGTTTTGAGGCTTATGGATGCCTGAATCCCGTCTATGACTCCCGGTTGGGGTATAAGACGACCTTTTGCCTTGGTGGGTATGTAAAGGTCATAGAATCTCTGGATGTCACGGTTGAATATTCCACCATCCCGCGATATCGGCAATCGGAACGATTGGTCAATGGGGGCTTTAGGTTTCGAGCCGGAGGACTGTCGGTGACACCGCGACTCTCTTTCCCTATAAAGGAACGCGCAAAATCAGTGAGGGTGTTGGTGTCATTTGATTACTCATTCAGTCTTTAGCGGTAGCCGTTGGATGAGGGTGAGGCCGTCGCGGACGGGGAGGGGGACGCAGCTTACGCGGGGGTCGGCGGCGATGTGGTCGTTGAATGCGGCTATGCCGAGGGTTTGGGGGTCGTGGTTGGCGGCGGTGTCGGTGATTTTGCCGTCCCACAGGGTGTTGTCGGCGAGGATGAAGCCTCCGGGGACGATGCGCGGGAGCAACAGCTCATAATATTCGATATAATGGCGCTTGTTGGCGTCGAGAAACGCCATGTCAAATTGTCCCGGCAGCGTCGGGAGCACTTCCTCGGCCGCGCCGATGTGGAGCGTCACGCGCTCTCCTCCGGGGATAGCGGCGAGATGCTGGCGTATGAAGTCCTCAAGCTCGTCGTCTATCTCGATGGTGTGCAGCTCTGCTCCCGGAGGCAGGGCCTCGGCGATGCATAGCGCGGAGTAGCCTGTGAACGTGCCCAGCTCGACGACACGCCGGGGGCGTATCATTGCCGTGAGCATACGCAGCAGGCGGCCCTGGTAGTGGCCCGAGCACATGCGGCTGTACAGGTGGTAGAGATGGGTCTCGCGGTTGAGACGCCGCAGTGGCTCGGGCTCAGGATCGGTGTGTGAGAGGATATATTGCTCTATTTCTTGTCGGAGCATTGGTTGACGTCTTCGAGGTTGGGGAGGGAGTAGGTGCTGTAGTTGTCCATCACTTCGCCTACGTTGTTGATTTCGAGGAACGTGGTGCCACGGCCTTCGCCGAAGCCGCCGCCAAGATAGGCTATGTGGTCGCGGTGGGTGAGGCGTCCGATCTCGATGAGATGGTTGAGGGCGTTGCGCAGATAGCGGCGCGATGAAGTGGCGCGCTCCTGATAGTAGGCCACCACGCCGTAGGATAGCGAGAGTTGGCGGGTGACATTCTCGTGATAGCAGATGGCGAGGGTCGGATATTTACCACGGAATGACGCGATATACCGTGCCGTGCGCCCCGTGTAGCTGTCGGTGATGATGGCGCGGGTGTCGAGGATGGCGCTTGATGCCACGGCCTGGCGGGCAAGGAACGAGGTGACGTCATGCTCCACTACCGGGGTAACCACAGTCTCGGGGGTGATGGAACGCTCCACCTCGGCGGCGACACGGGTCATCGTGGAGATGGCCTCCACAGGGTATCGCCCATAGGCGGTCTCGCCGCTGAGCATCAGGGCGTCGGTGTGCTGGTAGACAGCGTTGGCGATGTCCGATACCTCGGCGCGGGTCGGACGCGGGTTGGATATCATCGAGTGGAGCATCTGCGTGGCCACGATGACCGGCTTGTGGGAGAGGATGCACTTGTTGATGAGGCTCTTCTGTATGGCGGGGATGCGCTCGGCGGCAATCTCGATGCCGAGGTCGCCACGGGCTATCATGATGCCGTATGATACATCGAGGATTTCGTCGAAGTTGTCGATGCCCTCCTGGTTTTCAATCTTGGCTATGATCTTGATGGGGGAGTTGTGGGCGTCGAGGATGGCCTGTATGTCGAGCACGTCCTGACGCGAGCGCACGAAAGAGTGGGCTATGAAGTCCACCCCGAGGTCGATGGCGTGGTGGATATTCTGGCGGTCGCGCTCGGTGAGCGACGGCAGCTTTATGGATACGCCGGGTATGTTGACACTCTTGCGCGAGCCGAGCTTGCCCCCGTTCTGTGCCGTGGCGTGGATGGTGTCCCCGTCGATGGCCTCCACGAGGAAGTCTATCTCTCCGTCGTCGATGAGCAGGTGGGCGCCGACGTGGATGTCGCGGGCTATGTCGGGGTAGGAGAGGCATATCTCCTCGTGGGTGGTCACTCCGTCGGGTCGGCCGTGGAATCTCACCTTGTCACCCTCGGCAAACGTTATGTCCGTGTCGCCGTGGTTGGTCGTGGTGCGTATCTCGGGGCCCTTGGTGTCCATGAGGATGCCGATGGAGGAGGAGACGGCGCGCACGTTGTTGACAATGCGGCGGAAGCCCTCAAGCTGCAGGTGGGCTGAGTTCATGCGCACGACGTTCATCCCGTTGTCAAAAAGGTCTTGTATGAACGGGATGTCACACCGGCGGTCTGATATTGTGGCTACGATTTTTGTGAATTTTAGCATACTCTTGGAGTTGTTTCTATATGTTTGTAGATTCTGTTGTGTCGTTGGCGGGGTAGTGTCATTGGCGCAATGCCGCCTCGAAGGCGAGGCGGTAGCTGTCGAGGCCAAATCCGGCGATGACACCCCGGCACACACGCGATATGAGTGAGTGGTGGCGTATCTCCTCGCGTGCGTGTACATTAGATATATGCACCTCGATGACTGGAGCCGCGATGGCCGCGATGGCGTCGGCGATGGCGAGGGAGGTGTGGGTGTAGGCTCCGGCGTTGAGCACGATGGCCCTGTCAGGGTCAAAGCCTATGGCGTGCAGGCGGTCGATGATGTCGCCCTCGTGGTTGCTCTGGAAGTAGTCAATCTCGGTGGCGGGATATAGGTGCCGCAGCTCGTCGAGATAGGTGTCAAAGTCGCGGTTGCCGTAGATGCCCGGTTCCCTTACGCCAAGCAGGTTGAGGTTTGGGCCGTTGATGATGGTTACTTTCATAGCTTCTCAAATATTTGGGTGCAAAATTAGTGATTATTTCTTAGTCGCGCAAATAGACCGATAATCATAACTGTTCAGAATATCATACAGATGCATTGGACTTTTATGTGCAATTTTAAGAAATATTTGTATGGGTGGAAATAAATATATATCTTTACCTCCGCAGATTGTGCGACTGACATGAGGTCGGAATGCACGGTGTGTAGTGAACATATGGGAAAGCGTTTATCCGCGCTGATTCTTGACGTTTCGGAATTCTCGCAAAATTTCAATCAATAGTCAGGGATTGAGCAACGGTAGATGCCCGATGGATATGTAATGGTCTTGCTTTCGGCATGATATTTCAATAGAGGTATAGTCGGACGCAGTTATTGCATATACAAGCGTGGGCTTCTGCGTTGCCGTCCGACTATTGGTGGGCAATGCGAGAAGCCTCGAAACGTAGGATGGTAACAGATACAGATTCCTACGCTTTCTTTTTTTCAAAAACGCTTACGAGGGGATTCCGTAGCATATATAACCTGTTACTGCCTATGCTGTACTGACTGTCATTGTTATCCGGCAGCGCTGGACTTTAATTCCCTCAGATTATCCATGTCATTGAGAATGTACCTTACCCGGTGCGGAGGGACCCGGGACAATAATCATCTAACAACAATTGCAATGTGCTTTTTTAGAAAATCAAAAGTGGTTCTGGTGTTAGCCGCAACGCTCGTTGGCCTTAACGGGCACACGGAAGACAAAACAGAGTCAAGTTTCTATTTTGGTATCGGCGGAGGATATCATATGTCCCATATGTCGATTAGCCATTTGGATAAAAACATCTACCCCGACACGAAAGGGCAGGGTAGCGGTCTGTTTGACATATTCCTGCAATATGAATTCGGACGCAAAAAGGAATTCGGTGTGCGCCTTGAGGTCGATTTCCTCAGGCGTGGCGGCTCCCTGCATGATGTCTATAATACTGCGGCGTTTGGGGATCTGTACCAATCTCAGGGAGTCAGCGATATAAGTTATGACCTGCGGTCAAAATTCACTGACATACGGTTGCCGCTCATATATCAGTTCTGCGGGCCGAGATCTGTGTTGCGTCCCTACGTTTATATAGCCCCGATACTTGGCTTTTCGACCGGTGGACGCATCAAGGCGCAGACTGACTTTGTCGATGGGGCTTATGCGGGCAGCGAGTTGTCGCTTACCAAAGGCAATTTCCGGTCGGTGGACTTTGCCGGTGCGATAGGCGCCGGTCTTAAATATGACTTGAACCTATATGGGCACCCGTTCTATGTGGGTGTGGAGTTGAATTACCAGATTGGATTTACCGATACATATTCCTCCAAGGAAAAAGCGGGAGATGCGGTCGTAAAGGACAACTTTTTCCAATATGCCTACAACACCACAGGCTCACGCCGTTTTAACGGATTTGAAATCAAGGGGTCACTGAGTATCCCGATGAGCATATTTGTGAAAAAGAAAGCTCCTGCTGCCGTAGAAGTCGAGGAGGAATGGACTCCCGCGCCGGCACCAAAGCCCGTAGACAAGACGGAGTCGGTCGAGGAACCCCCATGCCGTTCCATTGATGAAGTCTCAGTCATGATTAGGCAAGGGAAGGATGTGCGCGGTGTGACTTTCTGCTCGATTGACGACATACGATTTGAGACCGGCAAGAGCGCTCTTTACCCATCCTCTTATGATTATCTCGGCAAGTTGGCCTCAATCTTGAAGCAGACAGGTATGAGCATTGAGGTCAAAGGGCATACTGACAACACCGGCACTCACGATTTCAACACGAAACTCAGTAAGGATCGTGCGATGGCGGTCGTAGACTATCTTAAAAAGGCAGGAGTGCCCAAAAAGCAACTCTCTTATTCATATTATGGAGAGACAGAGCCACTGTCTGACAATTCCACAGAAAGAGGGAGAAGCATCAACCGCCGTGTGGAGTTTGAAATAAAGTAAGTCACAATGAACAAAAACATAATATTATAATGAACAAGATTAAATACCTTCATTTTCTTCTTTGTACACTTATGGCGGGGTTGACATCTTGCCTTGATGACGGAGAAGAGACCTTTGCATTGGAAAAGGGCGAAGTGAATGAGCTGATAGAGACAAACTGGAAAATCTCCGACTGCCGCCTGTATGACGCCGAAAACGGGACCTACCATTCGGAACTCGTCAATGATGACCGACTCGGCTATATATATATGCTTGACTCTGACGGCATCAATGCTGTCATTGAGCCTGATCGGTCGACCCGAACCTTGAGTTGGGAGGTCAATCAGGAGCAACACTCCCTGACGCTCAACTATGACACATATACCATCGAATCGCTCGGAAAAGAGCTTATGGTGTTGTCGTGCCATGCCAATGTCAATGGAGAACGTTATATAAAAAAATACTATCTCAGGAATTTGGGTGCCATTGAGAATATTGGAGAGATTGAGGATCCCGATGAAAATGCCACATATGTGGTCTCGACCGACGGAAGCGGCCGGTTCAGGCGTAATGGCTATGTCTTCACCATTCCCATGGGGGCTGTGCCCAGAGGTGACAACGGCAATAGCGGTAGCGTGGCATTCTCTGCCCAGTCGGTCGCTAATGAAAATCTACCGGGACATGCTCCGGATGGGGTTGAATTTGTAGAAGGCTCCGGGATTCTTGCCAATCCCACCAATTTTATTTTTGCAAGTCCCCTTGTCATTGACGTGCCATTAAGGGGCCATGCGGCCGAAAATACATGTCTATATCGTTGGAACAGCCTGCGTAGTGTGTGGGAGATTGTGCCTTATTCTTTCTACGGGAATGGGTCTTCCGCAAGAGTGTCAGTAATCGAACTCGGTTATTTTGTCCTTGGTGTCAAGCATGATGCTGGGACTATGGGCGGCATTAAGATCAACAAGTCCGATTTTTCCGACGGATACTATTATTATCTGACCCTTACACCGAGAGATGGCAATAGTTCCACTTCCATAGCCTTCTCGTCGGCCGATGATGACCTTTACATGGCCAATGTGCCACTTGGTGAGTATAGCGCGACGGTGACACGTGAAAGGCGTGCCCAATTGGAGGCTGGAGTGGCGACTATCGAGACTGCTACGCGTGTGATAGGTATCAATGTACAGACCCGTATCGTCCCCTATGGCACATCATTCTCCACATATACAGGCTGGACAATCCTCGACCTTACCGCTATCGACTGGACTGAAGGCCGCCCTGACTCATGGGGCGATGCAACCGTGACATATGGTACCGGGACATTCCAGGCAACCCTTAACTGGGTGAACTATTCCGGCTCGACCACCGACTATGACCTGCATTTGACTACACCCAACGGCACAGAGATATACTATCAGAATAAAAGTGGGGATGGATTTGAGCTTGACCGCGATGTAATTTCCACTATAGGAAACTGTACCGAGAATATATACAGTATATCCGAGAGTCTTCCAAAGGGCACCTATAAGGTTAGGGTACACCATTATGGCGGCGCAATCGGTCGTTCCTACAATTGTAGGGTAATCCTCAATGGTATGGTCGTATCCTCTTATTCTGGAATCACCAATAGCGGATATCAGGACATCTATAACTTCACGCTTCAATAGTCCATATTAGGCAACCTTTATCTTTATATAGCGGGAACGAAAAACGCCTGAAGTCGCGTTTTCCGTTCCCGCAATTATGTTATGACGGTATTGGATTGAAAGGGTTACCAAACTTTTTACCGTCCGTCAATCCAGGGAGTCGAGCAGTATGAACGCGGCCCAGTAGGAGGGGGCGGCGTATGGGGTCGAGCCGTCGGGGGCGGTGTAGCGGCGCAGGTGGTTGCGGGCGTCGCGCATGGCGTCGTGGCGCGGCACGCCTGAGGTGAGGGACGCGTAGAAGCGGCTCATGAACAGGCGCGTGGCGTCGTCATCGACTTTCCATAGGCTCATCATCAATGCCCCTGCACCGGCTTTCTTGAATCCGCGTTGGAGGCCCAGCACCCCGTCGGAGGTGATTTCGCCAAGACCTGTCTGGCACGCTGAGAGCACCACGAGGTCGAGGCTGCGCAGGTCGAGCATCGAGATTTCCTTTGCCGTGAGCACCCCGTCGTCCGCGCCATCGGGAGTCTCATGGCCGCGCAGGGCGTTTTCCGCTCCGGCAAAGAGCAGTCCCGAGCGGGTCAAGGCCTTGTCCTCGGTATAGGACGGAGCCTGGTTGTCGAGCTGTAGGAACTTCAATCGCGAGGGAGCGCGCATGTCATCGGGGCTCCAGTAAAATCCGTGGGTGGCTATATGGGCTATGTCGCCCGCTTGCCCCGACAGGGCCTTGAACGAGGTCTCCGTGCCTTCGGTGCCCGTGAGGGTCGTGGTGGCGATGCCCGATGCCGAGAGGGTCGAGCTTATCTCGTTGACCTCGGTGAGCGACGCCGGCAGGTAGAGCGACGAGGCACACCGGCGGTTGATGGAGTCGAGCAGCGAGCGCGACGCGCGGTGGCGCATTGAGGCTGCCGTGCGGTAACGCTGTCCGTCAACCTGCATCTCGTCGGGCGACATGCTGTACTGCATACCGCCGTACAGCGTGGCGCGGGTGCTTGCGCGAGGTTCGCGGCGTGAGGCGAGGAGACGGGTCGACGACAGGCGGTGCAGACGGCGGCTGTCATCCGTCATCCCGTTGCCGTCGTAGGCGGGAAGTGACTCGATGGCGATGTTGTAGAGCTGCCCGTCGGGGGAGAAATATACCGTCTCCACACCCGCCATCAGCGAGTCAAGGGGCTGCCATATGAGCCTTGCCGCGTCGGGGGTGGTGTAGAGGCTGGCGGCGGGGATTGCGTCGAGCTGCGACGAGAGGCATATCGGCACCATGGCGGGTCGCGTCATGCCGTGGCGCAGGACGTAGGCGATGTAGCGTGAGCTGGATGCATCGTCGTCAATAGGGTAGGCGACAAATTCCACGGCCATCTCACCCTCCGACAATGCCGAGGCCACCTGCGGCCATGTCACCGAGAGGCGGCGCGTGTAGTCGCCATAGGCTTTTGAGCGCGATATGAGCGAGCGTTCAAGGTCGGCGATGGCGCGGCTGAGTGAGTCGGTCGATAGCTCGCGGCGTGCCACGGGCTTCTCATACTGGCGGTTGAGAATCATGCGGTCGGCCTGTAGGCGGCGGTAGTCATCGGCGAGTGTCGGGTCGCCGCTCTGTAGCAGCAGGCGCGAGATTTCCATCTCGCTGTTGAGGAGTACGCCTTTTGCGAGTAGTATGGCGTTGTAGCCGTTTGAGATGAGTGAGTCGGTAGGGAAATCGTGGGCATACTGCTGCAGGTCGGCGGTGAACCACCGGCGGTTGCGTTGCCAGTAGAGGTTGCGCTCGGCGGTGGTGAGGTCGGAGAATGTCGAGGTCAGGAATCGCGTTTTCAGTGCGGTCGCCTTCAGTGCGCATTGCGACAGGTTGGCGACGTCCGAGGTCTCGCTGTAGAGATTGGCGAGGTTGCACAGCGACACGGCATAGTCGGGATGCTGCTCGCCGAGGGTCTCGTGTCTCAATGCCAGGGCCTCGCGGTTGAGCGTGATGGCGTCGGATATGCTGTCGGCATAGTAGCGGTAGGCCGCGAGATTGTTGAGCGCGGTCGCGTAGTAGGGATGGCTCTTTCCGGCGGATGCCTCGATGCGGCGCATCGCGTCTGAGGCCATGGCCGATGCCTGTTGCCGCTCACCCGATTCAAACCGGTATATCGACAGGTTGCTCAGGGCAATGGCATACTCGGGGTGGTTTTCGCCGAATATGCGGCGTCGAATGTCGAGTGCCTCGGTGCCGAGGCGTATGGCCTCGTCGCGGCGGCCAAGGATGAAGTTGCTTGTCGCCAAGGCGTTGAGCGACGAGGCATAGGCCGCGCTTTCGCGCGACTCCGATTGGGCGCGTATGGCGAGTGCCTCCGTCTCGAGGCGTATATGCTCGTCATAGTTTCCCACGGCGGCATTGTAGAGGGCGAGATTGCTCAATGAGGTGGCATAGCCGTGGCTCGGAGAGCCGCCATCGAGACTCTTGAGCAGCTCGACAGCCTCGTTCTCGTATCGGAGTGCCTCGGAGTAATTGCCGGCCGAGGCGTTGTATGACGCTATGCGGTCGAGGTTGACGGCGTAGTCGCGCGACCCCTTTTCGCCGACGGCGAGCGACTGTTTGCCGAGGCTTATGGCCTCGTCGTAGTTGCCCGACATGGAGTTGTAGAGGGCGAGGTTGGAGAGCGACGAGGCATATTGCGACGAGGCATTGCCCCCTGTGTGTTCGCGCTCCTGTAGGGCGACCCTCTCTGCGTCTATGGCAGCCTGGTATTGCTTGGCGGCGGCATGGTAGGCGGCGAGGCGGCTCATCGCGTTGCCGTATGCCTCGGGATACTCGGCGGTATGGGTGCGGTATATCTCTGCCGCCGCCTTTTGGCTGGCAATCGCGTCGGCATGTTTGCCGGCATGGTGGTGGTACTCGGCAAGGTCGGCGAGCGACTTGGCGTAGGGCACGCCGTTTTCCCCGTCAAAACGGCGTCTGACGTCGGCGGCCTCGTTGGCATAGCCGAGCGCGGCGGCGTTATCCTTTATATTATAGCTGTATTTGGCGAGGTTGCCCAGCAGGGTGGCGTAGTTGGGGATTTCCTGAGACAGCACGTTCTGGCGCACCGACTTTGCGAGCGACGCGAGCTTGACAGCCTCGTCATATTTGCCGAGGCGGGAATTATAGAGCGCAAGGTCGCTTAACGAGGCGGCATATTCGAGATTGTCGTTGCCATATACTATGGATATGAGCCGCAGGGCCTCGGTCTCGGTGGCGATTGCCCCTTCAAGGTCGTGCATGTTTGAGCGGCATCTGGCGAGGTTGCCGAGCTGCTTGATGTAGGCGGCATTCTCTTTCCCGGCCGCTTCGGCGCGGATGTTGAGCGATTCCTCCATTATTGGAGCGGCTGCCGCGTAGTCGCGGGCATTGTATAGCTCCACCGCCTGCTGGTAGAGTTGCATCGATTCCTCGATTGTGGCTTTCTTTTTCGCATTGGCCGATACTGCGATGATGCAGCACAGGGCTATGGACAGTAATTTTTTCATCGTGTATGGATATGATAGGTTTAAGTAGAGGTCAAAGATACGAATAAGTCGAGAGCAATGCCAAATTTATTTGGGCATTGCCGAGCGAAAGTATCTAAGGCGTTAGCCAAAGATACGAATAAGTCGAGAGCAATGCCAAATTTATTTGGGGATTGCCGAGCGAAAGTATCTAAGGCGTTAGCCAAAGATACGAATAAGTCGAGAGCAATGCCAAATTTATTTGGGCATTGCCGAGCGAAAGTATCTAAGGCGTTGCCCCCCTCCGCCCAAAAAGCGACAGCATAGTCCCCGCATCCCCCCTTTCCACCTTACCTTAGCCGCCGTGAACCCCCGTCGGCCCATATTGCGCGTGCTCCCCAACTATACCCACGGCTTCTGCCGGTGGGTCGGTGAGCCTCTTTCCCGTGCCCACAAGGCCATCATCGAGACGATAGAGCGTGCGCGCCAGACCTCCACCCCGTTCACCCCGGCACGTGTGATTGTCGAAGACCCCGACCCCTCCACAAGCGGCATCCCCCGTCT
>ERZ808042.50-NODE-50-length-119746-cov-14.474384_pt1 | contig 119746 bp, 106 predicted proteins | sample MGYA00380193_ERZ808042 | MGnify/ENA primary metagenome ERZ808042 (study PRJEB31490, sample SAMN06133401) | mouse gut metagenome | isolation source: M1_2 | host: mice | place: China: Chengdu | collected 2015-05 ...
TCTCTTTGAGTGTGAAACATTGTTGCCAATCATGGCTTTCTTTCCGGTAATTTGACAAATCTTCGACATTTCTATCTTATTTTTATAGTTTTAATCTATACTTCTTTCAAACAGAGCGCAAAGTAAGCACTTTTATAGATATAAAACAAGCATTTCTTAAATAAATTCATTATTCAGCAGTAATTTTTCTTCATTTCACCAATTTTCGAAGTAACAGAAGAGCATTATTACCTGCTCTCTCCACATTCATTTCTCTTCCGCGGTCAGTTTCCTGCTTCATAGTGCAAATTTCATTTTTATAGGCAGCAGCAATCCAGACTGTACCAACAGGCTTCTCCTTAGTACCTCCACCAGGACCTGCGATACCCGAAGTGGCGACTGCACAATCAGTTTTCAGCGCTTTCATCGCACCTTTTACCATCTCAATTACGGTTTCCTCGCTTACAGCACCTTTCTTTTCAAGCGTTTCCATCGACACACCCAGCAATTTCATCTTTACTTCATTAGAGTATGCCACTACACTTCCTTTAAAATATTCCGAACTTCCGGCAACCGAAGTAACACGGGCTGCAATACTTCCACCGGTGCAACTTTCTGCGGTGGAAAGGGTCAATTTCTTCTTTTTCAGAAGTTCCCCAATCAGAATCTCAATCGGTGTATCTTCTTCATCCAAAATATCTTCACCTAAAATGGCTTCCAATTTGGCGCTCTCAACATTTAAGTATGTCTCTACTTCCTGACGATCTTGTCCACGTCCTGTCAATCTCAAACGAATCAAACCGGGTTTAGGCAAGTAAGCAAGTTTAATACAAGACGGCAGCGCCACCTCCCAAGCCTCCAGTTTTTCAGCCAGCACTGATTCCGGATAATTTTGCACAGTAAAAGTACGATGTACAATGGCATCTGTATGAAACTTTGCGCACAAACGAGGAATCACTTCTTCACTCATTACCGTAGTCATCTCCTGAGGAACACCGGGCATGGAAACAAGCACTTTACCATCCTTTTCAAACCAACTGACAGAGGCACTTCCCACCCGATTATTAATGACCGTACAATTCTCTGGCACCATCGCCTGACTCTTATTCAACGCATTCATCGGTATTTTTCCAGCTAATACCCGCTTCACATTTTCAAACACAGCCTCACTGAAAATCAGTCTGGTACCAAAATATTCACAAAGGGTTTGTTTGGTGATATCATCCTTAGTAGGACCCAAACCACCTGTCATCAATACAATATCCGCCCTTTTCATCGAGGCATCCACTGCTTCGGTTATCTCTTCTGCACGATCACGTACAGACACTACACGAATAACTTCGATACCGACTTTATTTAATTCGCGTCCCATCCATGCCGAATTAGTGTCAGTCACCTGGCCTATCAGCAACTCATCACCGATGGTTATTATCTCTGCAAACATGACTTTTTTTTATTTAGCTTTCTCAATATTATAGATATAAAGAAGAAGAAAGATCTACCCTCTTTTCTTTTATAAAGTCACACGTGAATAAGCCGGCAATTCCATAGGACAGAAGTCTTTATCCTGATATTTAAAATATCCCGTAATAGCGATCATTGCAGCATTGTCCGTGGTATAGCTAAACTTTGGAATAAAAATCTTCCAGCCATACTTCTCCGCATGCTCACGGAAAGCATTACGCAAACCGTTATTGGCGGACACACCACCTGCTACAGCTACCTCGTTAATCTTATACTGTTTGGCTGCTTTACGGAGTTTATCCATCAATATATCTACAACAGTCGCTTCAAGAGAAGCGGCTAAATCAGTCTTATGATGTTCGATGAAATCGGGATCTTCTTTCATCCAATCACGCAACGAGTAAAGAAACGATGTCTTCAATCCACTAAAACTATAGTCCAACCCCGGGATGTGGGGTTTGCTGAATGTATAAGCTTTCGGATTGCCCTGACGTGCCAAACGGTCAATAATAGGACCGCCCGGGTAACCAAGCCCCATCACTTTTGAACATTTGTCAATAGCTTCTCCGGCAGCATCATCAATTGTCTGTCCCAGAATCTCCATATCATTGTATGCCTTCACCAGTACGATTTGAGAATTACCCCCGGACACCAACAAGCAAAGGAATGGGAAAGTGGGTTGTTCATTCTCTTCACCCTTTTCTTTAATGAAATGTGCTAATACATGTCCTGTCAGATGATTAACATCGATCATGGGAATGTTTAATGAGCGGGCAAACCCTTTCGCAAAAGATACTCCCACCAGCAACGATCCCATCAGTCCGGGACCTCTCGTAAAAGCTACCGCACTCAATTCCTCTTTCGTCACCCCTGCACGTTTCAATGCTTCATGCACCACAGGTACTATATTTTGCTGATGCGCACGTGATGCTAATTCGGGTACTACACCACCGTAAGCTTCATGCACCGCCTGACTGGACACTACATTCGACAACAGAAAACCATCTTTTATTACCGCAGCCGATGTATCGTCACAGGAAGACTCAATTCCTAATATAATTGTACTCATACGCTTTTTGATATTTAAACGATGCAAAAGTAATGATAAAAGTAGGATTCATAACGAACTATTTTATATTTTTGTTCGCAAAATAAAAACAACCGCTTATCAGAACGCTGAAGAAGACTGTACGCTGGGTTATCGGTATTATATTAGGTATATATATCGGAACTATCATTTTGCTGAATATTCCTTTTATTCAGCGAAATATGACCACGTTTGTCGCAAAAGAACTATCCCGGACATTAGGTACTGAACTGACTATCGGTAAGATAGATATCGGACTATTGAATCGTATCATCATAGACGATGTGCTGCTCGACGATCAATCGGGCAAAGAGATGCTTAAAATTACTCGTCTTTCCGCCAAGTTTGATATTATCCCCCTATTCAACGGAAAAATCGCAATCAGCAGTGTACAATTGTTCGGCTTTAACATCAACCTGAACAAACCTACTCCGAATACGGACCCTAATTTCAAATTTGTCCTTGACGCATTTGCCTCTAAAGACACAGTAAAAACAGACAAGAGCCTCGACTTGCGTATCAACTCTATATTGATACGCCGTGGTAAGTTGGCTTACGATGTACTGTCGGAAAAAGAAACTCCCGGAAAGTTCAACCCCCAGCATGTCAAATTGCATAATATCATTGCCAACATCTCTCTCAAAGCACTTCAAGGCGATTCGATCAATGCGGCCATCAAACGGCTAAGCGTGGATGAACAATCGGGCTTTGAGCTGAGAAAGTTGAGCCTGAAAGTCATAGCTAATGACAGAGGCATGAAAATAGAGAATTTTGCTATAGAAATGCCGGGTACCGAAATGAAAATGGATACCATTCGGATGGAATATGACAGTTTGGGAGCACTCAATCATTTTGCCGATGAAGTCCGTTTCTCTTTCCGTACTCTGCCATCCTACGTGACCCTGAATGATATTTCAGCTTTTGTTCCGGCACTATCCAACTTTAAAGAAAAGCTGGATCTGGGCATCGATGTAGAAGGCACACTCAACCAGTTGAACTGCAAAACGCTGGAAATTAATGCAGGCGATAAATTCCGACTGAAGGGAGATGTCTCTTTACAGGATCTATCACGCCCGCAAGATGCCTATGTATACGGGCATCTTGCCAATCTATCTGCTAATAACGATGGAATCGGATTCCTGGTACGCAACCTGAGTCCGCATTACAATGGGGTTCCTCCTATTCTGCAGCGTTTAGGAAATGCTTCCTTTCACGGTGAAATATCGGGGTATTTCACAGATTTGGTCATGTACGGTCTGTTTCGTACCAACATTGGTTCTGTCCAAACTGACTTAAAGCTCAGTTCCGATAAGGCCAAAGCCTTGTTTTCTTATTCGGGAGGTGTAAAGACCACCGACTTCGAACTGGGACAGTTGCTGGATAACAAGCAACTGGGCAAAATTACCTTTAATCTGAATGTTCAAGGCAGCCACTACCGTAACCAGTACCCCGCCATCACGCTAAAAGGCCTGATAGCTGCCTTTGAATACAGTAATTATAAATATGAGAATATCACACTCGACGGAGAGTTCGAACGTGGCGGCTTCGACGGAAAGGTAGCACTGGATGATGAAAACGGTTCGATACATTTAAATGGTAACATTAATGTAGTCGAGAAAATCCCGACTTTCAACTTCAATGCTGTAATAGATAAAGTACGCCCGCACGACTTGAACCTGAGCAAGGATTATCCGGACGCAGAATTCTCTCTGAAGCTGAAAGCTAACTTCCGTGGCGGTTCCATCGATGAAATGATAGGTGAAATCAACATAGACAGTCTACAATTCACCGCACCCGAAAAGAATTACTTTCTGGATAATATCAACATCATAGCCACTCGACAAGACAAACAAAACCAATTGAAACTGACCTCCAGTTTCCTGAAAGCAAGTATTGAAGGTAATTATCTGTATCACACACTTCCGGCAAGCGTAATGAATATTATGCGGCGATATATTCCTTCATTGATCCAGCCGGATAAGAAGCCGATTGAAACGAATAACAACTTCAGTTTCGATGTCCACATATTCAATACAGAACTGCTGTCTACCGTATTCGACATCCCATTGAAGATATATACTCACTCGACTGTAAAGGGTTACTTCAATGACCAGGCACAGCGGCTGCGAGTAGAGGGCTATTTCCCCCGGCTACAATATCAAAACACGTTTATCGAGTCCGGACTGGTGCTCTGTGAAAATCCTACTGACCAGTTCAAGGCCAAGATACGGTTCAATAACCTGAAAAAAGAGAGTGCCGTAAGCATCTCACTGGATGCGCAAGCCCAAAATGATACCATAAGTGCCAACATCAATTGGGGCAATAATACCATCAATACTTATAGTGGACGATTATCCGCTGCTGCCAGCTTCTTCCGCAAGGCCGAAGAAAAGTCGGCACTGAAAACAGTCGTAGACATCAAGCAGACAGACATTATCCTGAACGACACTTTGTGGCAGATTCATCCGTCACAAGTAGTAGTAGATTCGGGCAAAGTAGATGTAAACGATTTCTATTTCTCGCATAAAGACCGTCACATCCGCATTGACGGATGCATCTCGGAACATGCCGAAGATACACTGAAGGTAGACCTGAAGGACATCAATGTGGGTTACGTATTCGATGTGGTAGATTTTGACGATGTGGACTTTAAAGGAGATGCCACCGGAACGGCATATGCCAGTGGCATTTTGAAGGAGCCGGTCATGAATACCCGCTTACATTTTAAAAACTTCACTTTCAATGATGCTTCTTTGGGAGCAATGGATATTTACGGAGCATGGGAGAACGACAAACGTGCCATCCTCCTTGATGCTCACATGGAAGAAGAAGGGCTATCGAAAACGCACGTCATCGGGCACGTCTATCCGTTAAAGCCGGAAAGTAAACTGGATTTGAATATAGAAACGGAGCATACAAACATTCAGTTCCTCCAATATTTCATGCGTTCCATTGTCGAAGACCTGCATGGACGTACCAGCGGCAAAGCTCATTTCTATGGAAAATTCAAGGAACTCAACATCGAAGGGGATCTGATGACAGATGCGTCGTTGAAGATAGGAATATTAAACACATCATTTGCCGTAAAAGACACTATCCGTCTGTCCACCACCGGTATCACTTTCGACAATATACATATCGCAGATATGGAAGGGCACCAAGGCACGATGAACGGCAAACTGAATTTCAGGCATTTCAGGGATTTGAGCTATCACTTCGAATTCAACGTGAACAACATGTTACTGATGGACACGAAAGAAAGCTCTGATATCAACTTCTACGGAAAAGTGTATGGAACCGGCAATGCGATGCTGGTTGGCAATCCGCAGGAACTGCAAGTCAATGCAGCCGTCACGACCAACCGCAATACCAATTTTGTCTACATAACCAATGCCACTGCTTCAGCAGCCAGCAACCAGTTCATTAAGTTTATCGACAAAACTCCGCGCAGATTCGTTCAAGATTCCATCAATGTAATATCAGAATATGAGCGGCTGCAGCAGGAGATGGAGGAGGAAGAGACAAAAACGGATATCCGCCTGAATCTGTTGATAGATGCTACTCCGGACGCTACTATGAAAATTATCATGGACCCCATTGCCGGAGACTACATCAGCGGTAAAGGCTCCGGCAACATACGGACAGAGTTCTTTAATAAAGGAGATGTGAAAATGTTCGGAAACTACCGCATCAGCCAGGGTATTTATAAGTTCAGCTTGCAGGAAGTCATCCGCAAAGACTTTATCATAAAAGACGGAAGCAGTATCACTTTCAACGGTCCCCCGTTGGATGCGACGCTCGATATACAAGCCAGTTATACGGTGAACTCTGCTTCGCTGAATGACCTGATCCCCGATGCCGCAGACCCGATCACCCAGCAACCCAATGTAAAGGTGAATTGCATCATGAACCTGACCGGAATTCTCTGGCGCCCCAATATTAAATTAGGTATCGAACTCCCCAACGAACGGGACGAGATACAGACGCTGGTACGCAATTACATCAGTACGGAAGAGCAGATGAACATACAGATACTCTATCTGCTGGGTATCGGCAAGTTCTATCCACAGGAGAGTACCGGAGGCACCCAAAACTCCAATATGACATCGTCAGCCCTATTCTCTACCCTGTCCGGACAGTTAAACAATCTGTTATCGCAGGTATTCGATAACAACAACTGGAACATCGGAACGAATCTCAGTACCGGTGACAAAGGCTGGACGGACATGGAAATAGAAGGTATCCTGTCCGGGCAGTTATTGAACAACCGTCTGATTATTAATGGTAATTTCGGCTACCGGGATAATCCGTTAGCTAATACCAATTTCATCGGAGACTTTGAAGCGGAATGGCTGCTCAACCGCTCAGGAGACATACGTCTGAAGGCGTATAATGAAACGAACGACCGTTATTATACACGGACCAACCTGACTACCCAAGGAATCGGTATCATGTACAAAAAAGATTTTAATAAATGGAGTGAACTTCTCTTCTGGAATAAATGGAAGTTGAGAAACCTGAGAAAGAAACAGGCTGCCGCACGGGACAGCATCCCGAATGACACGGTAAAAGACATCACCAAAGCTAAATCGGAAATGAAAAGAGAGCATCCAATGTGACGCTCTCTTTTCTTCAGTCTTTATTTTCGTATGTCTCTCTTACAAAGAAAGAATACAAAAACGGAAAGTGTATGAATACCGAAAAGGGATGTGAAGAAGATAGAACGATTAAAAGCCCTTATCGACAATAACCTTTCCGAAGGGAGTCAGAGCCAGTCCGGCAAGTTTGAAGTGTTGTCTCCCGAATGGTATACCAATGATTGTGATACAAAGCAGAATCCCCCATCCCAGATGAGAGAGGCTGATCCAAATTCCACCGAGAAACAGCCAGACTATATTCATTATGATACTGAGGCAACCTCCCGAATCGGGGGTGCTCCTCACCTCTTTGCCGAACGGCCATAAAGCAAGCCCGGCCAGTTTCAGCGTCTGAAAGCCAAATGGAATACCAATAATGGTAACCATCATCAAGAGACTTGCAATAAGATACTCTATCGCAGTAAAAATGCCGCCACACAGCAGCCAGATAAGATTCAAGAATGGATTCATAGGCTATTAGAATAACGGTAGTAAAGAAAAAGGTCGGAAGTTCATTTAGGTACCTCCAACCTTCTTTCCTTATACCTTATATTAATTATTAATAAGAACGAGCAAATATCACACGGCAAGCAGAAGGTTTGCCGGTTACCATACACTTACCGGGCTCTTTGTCACCTTCAACAAACGAATCGAACGGGATACAACGAATAGTAGCTTTTGTCTCTTCCTTGATCTTCTCTTCTGTTTCCGTAGTTCCGTCCCAATGAGCCAGAATGAAACCGCCCTCTTCGATTTTTTCCTTGAATTCATCGTAGCTGTCTACCTTAGTGATACGTGAATCGCGATAAGTACGCGCTTTCTTGTAAATGTTGGCCTGAATCTCTTCCAACAGATTTTGAACATATGTCTCGATACCATCGCAAGTAACGGTCTCTTTCTCCAATGTATCGCGACGCATCACCTCCATCGTATTGTTTTCCAGGTCGCGTCCGCCCATTACCAGACGAACCGGTACACCCTTCAGTTCATAATCGGCAAATTTGAAGCCCGGTCGTTTGTTATCGGCATTATCATATTTGACCGAAATGCCCAATGCCTTCAGCTTCGCTACAATACCTTCTACCTTGGTATCAATCTGTTTCAGCTGCTCGTCATTCTTATATATAGGAACGATCACTACCTGAATCGGAGCCAGATGCGGAGGTAATACCAGACCGTTGTCATCCGAGTGGGTCATGATCAATGCACCCATCAGACGGGTAGAAACACCCCATGAAGTAGCCCATACGTACTCAAGCTTATTTTCTTTATTAACAAACTGCACATCAAACGCTTTCGCGAAGTTCTGTCCCAGGAAGTGAGACGTACCACTCTGTAACGCCTTGCCGTCCTGCATCATCGCTTCAATGGTATAGGTGTCGAGCGCACCGGCAAAACGTTCATTGGCCGACTTCACCCCTTTCACCACCGGAACCGCCATGTATTTCTCTGCAAAGTCAGCATATACATTCAGCATGCGGATTGCTTCTTCTTCTGCCTCCTCACGTGTTGCATGTGCCGTATGGCCTTCCTGCCACAGGAATTCTGCTGTACGGAGAAACAGTCGTGTACGCATCTCCCAACGGAAAACGTTTGCCCACTGGTTGCATAAGATAGGCAGGTCACGATAAGACTGAATCCAGTTTTTATAAGTATTCCAGATGATTGTTTCGGAAGTCGGACGGATAATCAGCTCTTCTTCCAACTTTGCAGCAGGGTCAACCACCACACCCGAACCATCTTCGGCATTCTTCAGGCGGTAGTGAGTAACTACGGCACACTCTTTGGCAAAGCCTTCCACATGCTCAGCTTCACGACTCAAGAATGATTTTGGAATCAGCAACGGGAAATAAGCATTCACATGTCCGGTTTCCTTAAACATATCATCCAGCTGACGTTGCATTTTCTCCCAAATAGCGTATCCGTAAGGCTTAATCACCATACATCCGCGTACAGCCGATTGCTCTGCCAAATCGGCTTTCACTACCAAATCATTATACCACTGCGAATAGTTTTCGCTGCGTTTGGTCAGGTCTTTCAGTTCTTTTGCCATTATATTTTTCTTCTTTTAAAGTTTTCTATCTTCAAAACAGGATGCAAAAATACTAAAAATGGGTGAACTGTGATCATTCTTTATCTATAATTTTAAGAGGGAACCCGGCAGGGCAGTTCATAAACAAGCCGGTTTATCGATTGACAACCGGCTTATTTATGATTTTTCAGAAAGCAGAATCACCACTTCTTGCCTTTTTCTTCCAACGGAAGTCCGTCGCTGAATCCCATGGAAGCATGTGTACCGTCGCAAAACGGTTTATTGGACGACTGTCCGCAACGGCACAAAGTCACCCTGTTCCTGATTGTATAGCTTTTGCCATCCGCACTCTCTATGCGGATACCGCCTTTTACCCAAATAGGTCCGCTCACTCTGATTCCGGGATCCTCAATAATACCGATAGAGGGTTCAAAAGGCGGTTCGAAGACTTTTTGCGTCTCTTTGTCCCAAATGACGAGCCGCCCGGCAGGACAATGGCCGGCCTCGCGACGGACAAGTTCACGCTCTTCTTCCGTTTCAGCGAGTTGTACCAGATTCCAGATTCGGCCGCGTGCATCGCAGAAACGGGCAAAAGCACAATACTTTTCGTTATCGGCAAGCACCATGGCGGGGCCTTCCAATTCCTCGGCTTCTTCAAGTAACGGACGTTTGTTATTGGTTTCATTAGAGTCCCAATCGGTGGCACGCTTATGAGAACCGTCACAAAAGGGTTTATGGCGGGAATGCCCGCAACGGCACAGAGCTACCGGAGTGGCCGAACTGTCGAAACTCAGCCCGCGTTGATACACCCACGAAGAACCTTCTTCATTGGGAAGAATAATTTCCTGGTCAATGGGAGGATTACCATAAACAAGATAAGGGCCGTCAGGAGTTATTTTGATATAATACTTCTCGGGTGCTTGCCGACTGCCCTCTTCTACTAAAATTTCTTCTTTCTTAGTCATAATTTTACGCCATAAGGAGGTTTAACATATCCTTTATCGCTTAAAGAACAGATAGTCAAGCTAAAAAGTTTCTTATAACACCGTCTAACTTCTTACGGATTCGTTGATACCAAACCCGAAAAGTGCAAAGTCTCCCTTCACCGGATCATCCGGCCATATCTCCCGCAATGCATCGGTAATACAACGCGCAGTCTTCAGACATTTACGTGCATCGGTCAGTCCAAGATCGACTGAAATGCGATGCACATGCGTGTCGAGAGGAATAATCAGATCCGAAGGATCAAAACTCCGCCAGATACCCAGATCCACAGGAGAATCCCGACGAATCATCCAGCGCAGGAACATACACATCTTTTTCGCTTCGGAAGCACTTGCCAAAGCAGGCATCCCATTGATATGTCCGAACACGGATTGCAGTCTTTCCAGCGGAGTACCCGAAGAAAGCGAATGGCACAAATGTGACTCCAGGTCTTCATGTTCCTGATAGGCCGCATACAAAGCCTGACAAAGTAAATAGAAATCATTCCAGGAATAATAACGATAGAAGCTGGTTTTTACTCCTCGATATTTCTTCCACTCCTCACTAAGTATATACCGGTAAGGAGCATTCGAGAACAGTTCACGGTCAATCCGGTCGCCGCTTTTGATAATAGCCTTCCGGTTTCCGGTAGCAATCCAAGAAGCTACCAGGGCAGAGATCTCAATATCGGCCTTGCCGGTATAGCGATGTGGAAACTGTACAGGGTCATCCATAATAAATTCGGCTACCTCGTATTTATCTGCCAAAAATGCAAGTTTATTCTTTAGTTCCTGTTTCATAAACGTTAGAAGGTATTGTATCAAAAAGAAACACCACAGATTACGCGATTCTATACATAACACTGATAATGAGTCTGTAAAAGTACGTGGAATCTGTGGTGAAAACCTCTTACTGCAATCTCAGTAAGTTTTTTATTTGCTAAAATCTCTCGGAGCTGGTACCGGAGCCAATGGTTTACGGTCTTGAAGCTGTTTCATAACCTCTTCGATGGCTCTGTTCAGCTGTTGATCCTCTCCATTCCACTCTTTCACCGGATCATTATCGATCAGGATATCCGGGTCCACACCATGGTTTTCGATAATCCATTGTCCCGTCTTCGGGTCATAACTGGTAAAGAACGGAACACGTATGTCTGTTCCATCCATATATGGCAATGAACCACTAATGCCAACAATACCTCCCCAGGTACGCGTACCTATCAACTTGCCCAATCCAAGTGCGCGGAAGCCCCACGGGAACAGGTCGCCATCAGAAGCGGAGTATTTATTAATCAAACAAACCTTCGGTCCCACCTGTACAGCATCAGGCACTGTTCCCACATGGCTGGTACCTCTACCCATAGTCAGGCGATAAGGTTCACGGGAAAGACGTTCCAGGATCATTGGTGAAACATTACCTCCACCATTGGCACGATCATCAATAATCAACCCTTCTTTATCAAGTTGCGGATAGAAATAGCGGGCAAACTCGTTCAAGCCTTCCGGTCCCATATCCGGAATATAAATATATCCGATACGTCCGTTGGAAGCCTGGTCCACTTTCTTTATATTATCCTGTACCCAATTGTAATGTATCAAAGGATATTCATTGGCAAGCGGACTGATCACAACCTTACGTGCTCCGGAAAGCTGAGGTTTGGCATTCAACGAAATTTCAGTAGGTATCTCTGCTTTACCCACCAGTAAAGAATACATATCTTTAACTGTATTGGTCGGCACACCGTCAATAGCTACGATGTACTCTCCTGCTTTCACATCAACCCCCGGTTCCGTAAGCGGAGAGCGCAGTTCTTTGCTCCAAGATGCTCCGGGGAATATCTTCTCCAGACGGAAAAAGCCACTCTTGTCGCGGGTAATCTCCGCACCAAGCAAACCGGTATTGATCCGTTTGGGCTGTTCCGTTTCTCCCGGATTGACATAAGCATGCCCACAGTTCAATTCACCTATCATCTCACCGATAATGTAATTCAGGTCTAAACGAGTTTTAACGTAAGGCAGCAAGACCACATATTTTTCTTTAATTGCTTTCCAATCTACACCGTGCATGCTCTCCTGATAGAATCCGTCACGATAGGCACGCCAAGCTTCATCAAAGATTTGTGCCCACTCTTTCGGATAATCCACAGTAATCTTCATATTGCTTAAATTGACCGGAGTGGTCAGTTCTGTCTTACCCGAAGGAAGATTGGTCACATAAATCTGACGGCCTTTAAAGAAAAGTGCCTTCTTACCATCGTAAGTAACATCCATCGAAGCTCCATCGGCAATCGATTCCTCTTTCTGACTTGCCAAGTCATACATTTTCGTACCACCGCGTCCCCAGTAGTACACCTTGTTGCCATCCGAATAGAAGTTACCATAATAAGACGGAGACAAGGGCAATCGAACAATGCGATCGGTAATGCCATCCGGATCGAACTTCACCAACGAAGCATCAGCCACTTCCTTTTTATCTGCCGGTTTCTTATCCCCGCTTTGGGGTGCAGCATTAGATGCAGCCACTTCCGCATCTTTCTGCATGAAAGGAGACGATGTATCTTTAGACAGCAAAGCGATGTACACACCATACATATTATTATATACATGGTTCCATTCCAATGATCCGTAAGTCGGATTAAAATCACGGGCAGAAGAGAATATCAGATACTTTCCGTCGGCACTGAACACCGGAGAAGAAGAGTTATACCATTTGTCGGTCACCGGATATTCTTTCTTTTCCGCAATATTGTAGACATATACGACATTGATTTCATTTTTACCCATCCGTGTATAAGTCAACCACTCACTGTCCGGAGAGAAAGTAACTCCACCCGGCACTCCCATCGGATCTTGCAATAATAATGAAACTTTCCCGGAAGCCACATCCAGCAGATTAACTCGGTTCTTACGATCCATATACACTATCTTCTTAGAATCCGGACTCCATTTAAAGCCACGGATATATGTATCGTTCTTATGGGTTAACTGCATCGGTTCGCCACCTGCCGCATTCTGCAGATAAAGTTCGGTTTCGCCTGTAGCATCAGAGATATAGGCAATCTGTGTTCCGTCCGGTGACCACTGTGCGTCACGGTCGTGAGCTCCCGGCGAACGAGTTATATTTTTTGTAACCCCTTTCTCTACCGGCAGATTGAATACTTCACCCCGGCTTGTCACTACCATTCGTGCTCCATCCGGCGACAGACTGGCCGCAGTCACATAATTCGCTCCGTCTTTCAAATCGGTACGGGCATAGATGTTATCCGAAGCCAGTGTAATGTTTACCTTTTCAGCCTTCCGGGTAGCGGCATCCATCTTATAAATATATCCACCATTCTCAAAGACAATGGTATTTCCACTGGCACTTGGGAACTTCACATCATACTCAGTGAAATCAGTTACCTTGGCAGTCTGTTTAGTCTTCGTATTGTATACAAAGATATTCATGATGCGGTCACGATCGGAAAGGAAAAAGATTTCATCGCCAATCCACATCGGAAAAATGTCCTGAGCTACATTATTGGTAATGTTTTCCACTGTTTTGCTGTTCGGATTATACACCCAGATATCATCCGCCATACCGCCTTTATAATACTTCCAGGTACGGAATTCACGCATCACCCGGTTATACGCCAACTGTTTTCCGTCCGGTGAGTAACTACAAAATCCGCCCTCCGGAAGAGGAATTGCTTCTGACAATCCGCCTTCCTTGTCCACTGTAAACAGTTTGCCGGAAAATCCATCACTGATACGGTTACGGTATACGATGCGCTGTCCGTCCGGTGTCCAGGTCATGACAATGTTATTGGGTCCCATACGGTCACCCAGGTCATCGCGGCTATTGGTAGCCGTATAGGTAACTCGTAACGGTTCACCCCCTGTCGCAGGCATGGTATACACTTCTGTATTTCCATCATACTGTCCGGTGAATGCAATCGTTTTGCCGTCCGGAGAAAACCGGGGAAACATTTCGTATCCCACATGGGAAGTCAGACGCTGTGCCTCACCTCCCGCAGCAGGCACTTTATACAAATCGCCCGCATACGAAAATACGATCTCCTTTCCGTTCGTAGCAGGAAAACGCAGTAATCGTGCTTCTCCCGCAGCCGATAACAGTACAGGAGCCCCCGCCAGAACGAAGATAGATAAGATTAGTTTCTTATTCATGTGATTATCTATTAAAATTGATTCACAAAGGTAAGAAAAGAACAAAGAGTGAAAGAGGAAATACACAAAAAAACCGCAGATTCCATCATTCTTTTCTCACAAAAAGATCAAGGGAACCTGCGATATTTACTTTTGACTTGAAAACATGAATTGAGCGGTAGGCGAGGGTCGAACTCGTGACCTGCGGCTTGGGAAGCCGCCGCTCTGCCAACTGAGCTACTACCGCAATATAATTGCTTCCGTTTTGTAAAGCAGTACAAAGATAAATATTGTTTCTGAAATACCCATGGCAATGGCACAATATTTTGCATCCGGGAACGGAAATATAAAATATTACCGTACATTTGCTAACCGAAAATACACAGATAGATTCATGAAACAGATCATACTTATCACCGGAGGGGCCCGTTCGGGCAAAAGCAGCTATGCCGAACGGTTAGCATTATCTCTCTCCCCCAATCCGGTCTACCTGGCCACCTCACGCATCTGGGACGAAGAGTTCCGTCAACGGGTGTTACGTCATCAGGCCAACCGGGGACCAGAATGGACCAACATAGAAGAAGAAAAGGAACTGAGCCGCCATTCTTTGCAAGGGCGTGTAGTGCTGATCGATTGCGTAACACTCTGGTGTACCAATTACTTCTTCGACCTTGAAGCGGATACAGACAAGGCACTCGCCGCCATAAAAGCCGAGTTTGACCGGCTGACAGAACAGGAAGCCACCTTTATCTTCGTCACCAACGAGATCGGCATGGGAGGCACCTCAGAAAACCTTATACAACGAAAGTTCACCGATATGCAGGGGTGGATGAACCAGTATATTGCCACCCGGGCCAATCAGGTCTTATTAATGGTATCGGGCATTCCCGTGAAAGTAAAAGATGAAAAACAAACGATAGACTAACCCTATATAAAATGAAAACATTTCAAATCACCAGACCGGACGAAACAATCCGGGAAGCATTGACTGACAAAATAAACAATCTGACCAAGCCCAAAGGTTCTCTGGGAACACTTGAAGAACTGGCTTTGCAAATCGGGCTTATCCAGCAGACACTGACTCCCACGCTGAAATGTCCGCAGAACATTATATTTGCAGCCGATCATGGCATTGTCGACGAAGGTGTCAGCCTCTCTCCCAAAGAGATCACCTGGCAGCAAATCAGCAACTTCCTTCATGGAGGGGCAGGTGTCAACTTCCTCTGCCGCCAACACGGATTCGAATTAAAGATCGTGGATGCCGGAGTGGATTACGATCTGCCTTACGACAAGGGAATTATCAATATGAAAGTACGCAAAAGTTCACGCAACTACCTGCATGAAGCGGCCATGACGGAAGAAGAGATGGACTTGTGTATAGACCGTGGGGCAGAGATAGTCCGCCGGTGCCACGCCGAAGGATGCAATGTGCTCTCCCTGGGTGAAATGGGAATCGGCAACACTTCATCCTCCTCTATGTGGATGACCTGCTTCACCCGTATTCCCCTCGAACAATGCGTCGGCGCCGGAAGCGGACTCGACAATGCCGGAATCCGTCATAAATACAGCGTATTGCAGCGGGCACTGGACAATTATCAGGGAGACGGAAGCGTACGCGACCTGATTCGTTACTTCGGCGGCCTGGAAATGGTAATGGCGGTAGGTGCCATGCTTCAGGCAGCCGAACTGAAAATGATTATCCTGGTGGACGGATTCATCATGACAAACTGCATCCTCGCGGCATCCCGGCTTTACCCTGAAGTAATGCACTACGCCATCTTCGGCCATCAGGGAGACGAGACTGGACACAAGCTTCTGCTTGATGCCATGGGAGCCAAGCCGTTATTGAATCTGGGTTTGCGCCTTGGAGAAGGGACCGGAGCCATCTGCTCCTATCCTATCGTAGACTCTGCGGTGCGGATGATCAACGAAATGGACAACTTTGCGCATGCGTCCATCACCAAATACTTTTAAAGAAGCCCCACATGAATATATTAGCAGCATTTATCTTTTTCACCCGTCTCCCCTTCTGGCGCATCCGGGAAGTTCCGGCAGAATGTTTTAAGCACGTGGTGCCTTACTGGCCCCTTTCAGGATGGCTTACGGGCGGCGTCATGGCGGGGGTACTCTGGTCGGCCGCACAGGTCCTCCCCTTCACCGTTGCCGTATTGCTGGCACTTACCAGCCGATTGTTGATCACAGGCGCATTGCACGAAGACGGGCTGGCGGATTTCTTTGACGGATTCGGCGGAGGAACCAGCCGGGAACGTATCCTCTCTATTATGAAGGATTCGTACATCGGCAGTTATGGGGTCATCGGATTGATCGCATACTTCTTCCTGCTATGGAATCTCCTGACAAGTCTTCCTCTCTCCTTCGCCTGCTCTGTACTGATTGCAGGCGACACTGTGAGCAAGTTGACTTCATCACAGATCATTAACTTCCTGCCTTACGCACGGAAAGAAGAAGAGAGCAAGGCGAAGGTGGTTTATAATAGAATGTCGCAAGGAGAATTTGCTTTCGGACTTTTATGCGGAATACTTCCTTTGACGCTCCTGCTTCCGTACAGGTATTGGATTGCCATTATATTCCCGCTGGCAGTGTTGTATCTACTATACAGGCTGATGAAACGAAAGTTACAAGGGTATACAGGCGATTGCTGCGGTGCACTGTTCCTTTTAAGCGAACTGTCCTTCTACCTGGGGGTAGTTATTCTTATATTCATATAGTTTGATTCACCACAGAGTAACACAGAGTATCACCTGTTTTTAAATTCTTGTCTATAAGATGTTTAAGAGATAAATCATCTCAGTGGAACTCTGTGTTACTCTGTGGTGAGTCAAACTCATACTTAAACCAATAAGATCATGGAAATCATATTGATCCGACATACCTCTGTCGATGTTCCCAAAGGCGTCTGTTATGGCCAGACCGATGTTCCCTTACGGGATAGTTTTAAAGAAGAAGCCACAATCACGGCTCAACAGTTGCAGGATGATGTGTTTGATGCCGTATTCACAAGTCCTTTGAGCCGCTGCACCCGTCTGGCAGAGCACTGTGGCTATCCGGATGCCATCCGTGATGCCCGTCTGAAAGAACTGTACTTCGGTGAATGGGAAATGAAGGAGTTCGACAAAATAGATGATCCGCGACTGCAAGAGTGGTATGACGACTATTTCCATGTGGCAGCCACAGGCGGAGAATCGTTTATGATGCAACTTCAACGGGTCTCCGAATTTCTGGATGAAGTGAGCAGGCAAAAGTACGGGCGCGTGGCTGTCTTCGCACATGGCGGAGTACTGATTTGTGCACAGATCTATGCAGGAACATTAAAGATGGAAGATGCTTTCGGCGCACTGACACCTTACGGCGGAATAGTCCGGCTGCAACTTAACCCAAAGACAGCAGAACAGTCAGCCACACCAACGCGACCATCAACGCCTCTGCCTTCTGATTGACGGATACCGCTTTCCTCATATCCGCTGTTGTCAATACCCGTTCGTTATCACCGATGAACGGTTTCCATACCTCCTCCCCGAAGTAATAATGCGGACCGCCGAACCGGCAATTCAGGATACCTGCCAATGCCGCCTCCGGATAACCGGAGTTGGGACTGGCATGGCGACTGCCGTATTTACCCACAAACCTGAATAAAGAAAGCCGTCCGCTGACGATTATCATCAACAGAGCCGTCAGGCGGGCAGGAATGTAATTGGCGACATCATCTATCCGGGCCGCTATACAGCCGAACTGACGATAGCGCTCGTTTCGGTAACCAATCATCGAGTCGAGCGTGTTCACCATCTTATACGCCATCATGCCGGGTACTCCCAGCACGGCATACCAGAAAAGAGGCGCAATCACTCCGTCACTCAGATTTTCCGCCAAGGTTTCCAAAGCTGCCGTGCGCACTTCCTGCGCAGATAAAGCAGAAGTATCCCGCCCCACGATACGCCCCACCTGTCGGCGTCCTTCGTCCAACGAACGGTCCACCGCCTCGAAAACCATCCGGACCTCACGTATCAACGTCGTTCCGGCCAGGCAGCAGAATATCAGCAAGGTCTTTATCAGAGCCGTCAATACGATGGAATACTCTTCGGTCACCCTGAGAAAGAAGCAAGTGAAAAGATAGACTCCCGCAATCAGCACTGCCGATACCAGCCCACCTTTCCAAACGCGGGCACTCCCCACATTCATCGACTTTTCTCCCCAGGCTATCAGTTTGCCGAATCCCACCACAGGATGCGGCAACCAGGCAGGGTCTCCCAACCAGCGATCCAGCAGCCAAGCCAAAGGCAAGGGGGACAGCCGGCAGAAATATACAAGGCAAACAAACCCAAAAAACATCTCGTCCATACTCTGATACATCCTTAATCTGTCATTATTCCGCCATCCACTTCGCAATGGCCCTCACCAGTTCATCATTCTCTTCCGGTGTCTGGGTGGCAACTCGAAAGAAACGTTCGTCCAGCCCTTCGAAGTTGGAAGCATCACGAATCAGAATTCCTTCTTCACGGGCCAGATACTCTTTCAAGGCGGCAGCTTTACCGAATCGCAAACAAACCAGCATAAAGTGCGTATCGGTAGGCCATACTTCCAGTCCGCCTATCGCTTCAAGCGAACTTTTCAGACGGGCACACTCTGCCAGATAGTCCTTCATGGAGAGAGCTTCCGGAATGCCCTCGGAAAGCAGGTAGAGACCTGCCTCGATGGCAAGCTGATTGACCGACCAAGGCATGCGGTTCGTACGCAGACGAGCCATCAGCCCCGGCTGCGCAGTTACGTATCCCAGACGGAGCCCCGGTATGGCATATCGCTTGGTCATGGAATGCAAGAGGATCACATTGGGAAATCCGGCAGCTTCACGTGCGGTGAAGAGTTCCTCCAACGTAAAGTATTCATACGACTGATCGATCACGAAGCAAACCTGCGGATGTTTCCTGATCAGTTCGGTCAGGCGCTCTTTACCATGCACCTCTCCTGTCGGATTATTCGGGTTGCAGAGCCATACCATACGCACGTCCTCCGGCACTGCCTCCAGCGTATACAGGGATGTGACCCTATGCCCGTGCATGCGGCAGGCATCGGCATATTCGCTGAACGTAGGCATCAGGATGGCCGTATTCGTCCCCCGGAAGGTTTGCGCTATCAGATAAATGGCTTCTGTGGCACCATTCGTCACGCAAACCGAAGCGGCAGGCAAAGCGTGACGGTCGGCCAGACGGGCCTCTAATGTATAAGGTTCCGGTTCGGGATAAGCGGAAATGGCGGAGATACGCCCGCACAAATGCGTCCGCAGCCCGTCAAGGTTTACCTTATTATATACGTTCGAACTGAAATTACTCCGTATCGGGCGGAGGTATTTATAAGAATCGTCTCCGTGTCCTTCAATCATTGTCTGTCAATATTTGATAGATAAGCGGCAGGTCGACATACTTACGGACGTGGGCTGCCAGTTTATCGTATTGTTCTTCTTTAAACGCTTTATAGTCGAAAGTGGTCTCCTTCAGCTTATCGGCGAAAGGTTCCAGCAGATAGTCGATGACCGAAGGATTGTCGAGAATGCCATGTACGTATGTCCCCATACAGGTACGGTCGGCAAAATATCCGTCCTCCCTTCCGTCTGCCAGATGGTTGAGTGGCGAAGCGGGAGCATCGGCAAGGGGCGTCGTTGTGCCCATGTGTATCTCGTATCCTTCACAGGTCTCGCTGCCTTCAAGAAAGTGGAAACGTACCTGCCGCGTAATCTTTTCTCCCTGCATACGGGTGCTGACGGGCAATAATCCCAATCCCGGCAAGCGTTCTATCTCACCTTCCACATGATCGGGATCGCAAACCTCCTGCCCCATCAACTGGTAACCTCCACAAATGCCCATCACCGTGGCACCCTCGCGGTGGGCACGGACGATGGCCTGCGCCACTCCGTTACGGCGCAACTCATACAGATCGGACAAAGTGCTTTTCGAACCGGGCAACAGGATGATATCAGCTTTCATCAGTTCGTCCGTATTGTTGGTGTAGAACAGGTGTACACGCGGATCGCGCTCCAATACATTGAAGTCGGTAAAGTTACTTAAATGCCGGAGCAGCACTACGGCTATGTTTACCTTCCCCTGTCCGGCACGGATATTCTTGGTTTGCAGCATCACCGAATCTTCTTCTTCAATATAGATATCTTTATAGTAGGGCACCACCCCAACCACCGGAACACCACAGAGATCTTCCAGCATCTTTACCCCCGATTCGAAAAGCCGGATGTCTCCCCTGAATTTATTGATCAGTATCCCCTTGATATGCTTCCGCTCTTCCGGCCGAAGCAGCATCACCGAACCGTAAACACTGGCAAACACTCCTCCACGGTCTATATCCGCCACGAGAATCACATCTGCTCCGGCATGCATAGCCATAGGCAGGTTCACCAGATCACTGTCCCGGAGGTTAATCTCGGAGATACTCCCCGCCCCTTCCATCACTACCGGATTGTAACGGGCAGCCAAACGGTCGAATGCGGCATGAACCTCTTTTCGCAATTCCTCCCGCCCTTCACGGCGGAAATATTCGTAAGCATTCCGGTTACCGATGGGGCGCCCGTTGAGCACCACCTGTGAAGTATGATCGGACGATGGTTTCAGTAGCAACGGGTTCATATCCGTATGGCAAGGCACGCCTGCGGCCTCGGCCTGCACAGCTTGTGCCCTTCCTATTTCAAGTCCCTCGGGAGTGGCATATGAATTTAATGCCATGTTCTGTGCCTTGAATGGTGCAGGATGATAACCGTCTTGCAGGAATATGCGGCAAAAAGCGGCGGCAATGATGCTTTTACCCACATCACTACCGGTTCCGGCCAACATTAAAGGGTGTAAGTTCTTATTCATATCGTGTTTGTCACGTTAATGGGCGACAAACTTAGTGAAAATATTCGGGGGGGACAAGTGGGGGTATCAAAAACTCACCACAGAGAACACAGAGTAACACAGAGAGGGGGTGTGTCGAAACTCGTATTCACAACAGATTTATACAGATAAGTATCATTAGTTATCAACAGATTAAGTTTGCTCTATGGAACTCTGTGTTACTCTGGGGTGAATAATGACACATCCCCAATCCATGCAGAGTGCTTCCATGCGGAAGTCATAACAGTCTCAACTTTCTTGTCACATTCTTTGCTATTCCCACAAGATTCTTTATCTTTGTCACTTGAAAGCCGAAGAGAAATGCGGCATATTGAAACAATTTTGCAGACGAAGAAAGTACCAAATTAATTTAATGCAAAAACTGTATATCAATAAATCTGTTTCATGCGTACGACGTAGGGTCGGGCGTGTGAACATATTTATTATATACAGGGGTATTGGTACTACCTTTCGTCTGGATAAATATGAACTCAGCGCCCGACTTCTTATATATATAAGGTATACATAAGGATGTGGACGTTCATAATAATCAGAAAGGTATGAACAGACCAATCAAAGAAGTAACAAGGAGGGGCAAGCATGGCTAACTGGATAACCCTCAAACAACTGTCGGAGAAACGCGGTATTGCCGAATCCGACCTCCGCACATGGGCAAACTTGGGATATATCGCTTCATCGAGGATAGAGAACGTCCTAATGATTGATGACGAAAGCCTGACCCAATATCTTGATGTTCACCAGACCAAAGATTTAGGTGAGAATTATCTGGAAAAGATCATCAAAGAAAAGGAACTGGAACGTGAAGTACTCCTCTCACAATGTGACGACGAACTATTTCTATTGAAAACCCAGAAACTACACCAACCACTTTTCCATATCCTCATTCAGGAACTCGGTCAGTTGATTACGGACGATCACGAACGGGAAATATTCCTTTCCGTCTCCAGTGGCGAACCCATCGCACGGGTGGCGAAACGTAACAAAATGACGTATGCACGAGTGGCGACCAACTATAGTTCCATCCTCCGGACTCTGGGCGAACATAAGGGGCGAATCGCCACATTTCGCAGTCGGACGATGGAACTGATGTTCGATAAATGCAATACGGTCACACCCGTAAATACTCCCCTATCAAACCTTGTCGGCGCGCATGCCTACAATGTTTTATATGGAGAGATGGGATTCAGGACAGTACGCGACCTTCTGCAATACACCACCCAGAACGGATGGCAAAGCCTGAGACGCTTCAAGGGCATGGGACTGGTTACGTATAAGAGTGTGATGAACGCACTAAGGGATGCCAACTTCATCATTGTCCGCAAAGACGGAAACATCGAGCTGTCACCAGAGATCGCTGCGCTGGTAATATAAAAAAGATAGAACCGAGTATCCCGAAGGGAATTGAGCCAGACACAAAGTACCCTTTTATCAAAATGATAATCCAAACGCTTCAGATTCGCTTTTTCCCGTACAAAGTACCAAGGATGGGCAAAAATCGCCGTATTTTCGCATCAAGAGAATACCGTTAGAAACCAATATATCAATTACGAGAACAAAAGGATACCTATTTTGCATTATCGTTTAACAACAGAAACAAAAACCAATAAAATATCATATTTTTATCAATCATCAACCTATCACTCTACGAAAGCAACCAGAGAAATAGGACCACTGTTTTCACTCCCAAACAAGAACAATATATGTAATGGAAGAAAACATATAGAGATATTGGGCAAAACTCTTATTCATTTTTGAAAAACGCAACCGTCTTTCGGAGCAAATGCTTACTTCTTTTAGTCGAAATGCCGGCTCTTCAAGGTGAAAACGCCGGCTCTTCCTCCTCCCAAGCCCGGCTTTCCGGGCGAAGAAGCGGAAAGTTCCGGGACATTCTCTCCTATATGGGCAAGAAGATGAAAAGGGATAGTTAGCGGAAAAGGCCATTAGCCGTCTTTTTGATTCCGAAAACGTTTTATAGACATCAATTAGGCAAATGAAATTAATTCTGAACGGAACCTTATTCGCTATCAATTAATTTATTATCTTTGTATTCATACTAAAAAAACAAGACGCATTATGAAGGAGTCTAAAAAATACAAGCAACAAGAAGAGGAAACAACCAAAGTATCCGAACCGGTAGTAGCTTACAATAGTATGGCTTATCTTGAATTAGAAGCAGAGAAAGCAGAATTGATCCGGACTATTGCCAATATAGACAGCAAAGAGATCATCGACAAAGTGAAGCAGAAACTTCACGATGTGCTCGGTTTGAGAGAGAAAACTGCTGTTAAGAAAGCAGCTCCCTGCCAACTCACAGAAGATGAAATTAAAGAAGAAATAGAACAAGCAATAGATGAAATACAACAAGGACAAATCATCAGCAGCCAAGAAATGCACACTACTTTTAAACACTATCTATTATGATGAAGATAGCATGGACAATTCAAGCACAAAGAAGGGTTATTGAAATTTTAGAATACAGCCAACAAGAGTTTGGTAACAAAGCAACCGATCGCCTGGCAAGAACCATTGAACAAAAAACATTGCAACTAATCAATAACCCATTCCGAGGACCTGTAGAACTGATACTTGCCAAAAGAGAAAAAGATTAGCTGCCGATACTTACTCGTAAATCCTTATAAAATTATATATTATGTAGATGAAAAGGAAGAAAGCATATACATCGTAACTTTGTTCCATACTCACCAACATCCTTCAAAGTTGGACAAAGAAGTCGAATTATAAAGACGGCATTCCCTTACATTTTCTGAACAAACCTCCCCCCTCGTCTGTTACAAGGACTCATAAACCTAAACCGTAACAGACGTATGGAAAAAAAGAAAATACCTGTCGCGCTGATGATAGCGGCAGGAATACTCTTATACAGCAACACCGTTCTGGCGCAAAGCCTCCCTCCCACGCGGGAAACTTCGCAGCAGCAACTCAGCTTTGATGAAGCGTTGCAACTGCTGCACAAGGGCAACCAAAGCCTCAAGATAGCCGACAAAGGTATCGACATAGCCCGTGCCGAACGGGGAAAGCTCAATGCCTTCTGGATGCCCAGCCTGCAATCGACGGGCGCATTTGTGCACCTTTCCGAAAAGATCGAAGTGAAACAACCTCTTTCCCAGTTCACCGATCCGGCCAAAGACTTTGTACATACCATCCTGCCGGATGATAAGATCATATCGTCCATACTTGACCAGATTGGTACGAACACACTTATTTTCCCGTTGGCGCCGCGTAACCTGACCACTGTAGACCTCACCGCCGAATGGGTGCTCTTTGCCGGAGGCAAACGTATTCATGCCACCAAGATAGGCAACACAATGATAGACCTCGCCCGTGAAAACCGGGCACAGGTAGACGCCACGCAGCGCACGCTGCTTGCCGAAAGCTATTACGGCCTGCGCCTGGCGCAGGAAGTCGTCAGTGTCCGCCGGGAATCGTACCAGGCACTGAAGCTCCATTACGAGAATGCGTTAAAGCTGGAGGCCACCGGCATGATAGACAAGGCGGCACGCCTCTTTGCCCAAGTCAACATGGACGAAGCACTGCGCGAGCTGGAAGCCGCCCGCAAGGAAGAGGCCGTGGTGCAACGTACGCTGAAAACCCTGCTCAATCTGGAAACAAGCGGAGACATCACACCTTCCTCTCCCCTGTTTATCAACGATACCCTACCTCCCAAGATGGAGTTTTTGCAGGTGGTAGGCATCAGCAACTACCTGCTCAACCAACTGAACCTTCAGGAACACATGGCCAAGCAACAGGTACGGATAGACCAGAGCGGCTATCTGCCCAATATCGCCCTCTTCGGTAAGCAGACGCTTTACTCTCATGGCATACAAAGCAATCTGCTGCCTCGCACCATGGTCGGCATAGGTTTCACCTGGAACCTTTTCGACGGACTGGAACGGGAGAAGCGGATCCGGCAATCGCGCCTGACCCAACAGACTCTCGCATTGGGGCAGGAGAAAGCACGTGACGATCTTTCCGTCGGAGTGGACAAACTGTACACCGGTCTGCAAAAGGCGCTCGACAACGTGCGGGCACTGAACACTACCATCGAGTTGAGCGAAGAATTGGTGCGGATGCGGAAAAAAGCCTTCGCCGAGGGAATGGCGACTTCAACAGAAGTAGTAGACGCAGAAACTCTGCTATCGAAAACAAAGGTGGCCAGACTGGCAGCCTACTACGAGTATGACGTAACCCTGATGAATCTGCTGGCACTCTGCGGCATACCGGAACAATACTCGAACCTGCAAAATAATCAATAAAACAATAATAAAGAGATGGAGAAGTCAGAATCTAAAAAAGGCAGAACCTTAAGCATCGCCTTCATCGCCGTACTTGTGGCAGTAGCCTTGTTCACTGCCATCGGAATGATTGCCATGCGCCGCCAGCCCCTGATCCTGCAAGGTCAGGCCGAAGCAACCGAAATCCGTATCAGCGGCAAACTGCCGGGACGCATCGACACCTTCCTGGTGGACGAAGGCGAGTGGGTGAAACAGGGTGATACGCTGGTGGTCATCAACAGTCCCACCGTAGAGGCGAAATACCGCCAGGTGGACGCATTAAAGCAAGTGGCTGTAGAGCAAAACAAGAAGATAGATGCCGGAACCCGCCGGCAAATCATAGCTACGGCGCAGCAACTGTGGAACAAAACCCAGAGTGACCTGGCACTGGCACGGACAACGTATAACCGCATCCTCACCTTATACAAGGACAGCGTGGTCACCTCTCAACGCAAGGACGAGGTAGAAGCCATGTATAAAGCGGCTCAGGCAGCCGAGCGTGCGGCCTACGAACAATACCAGATGGCAGTGGACGGGGCGCAGAGTGAAGATAAAGCTTCGGCCCGCTCCATGGTAAACGCGGCCAACAGCACGGTCGATGAAGTTTCATCACTGCTGGTGGATGCCCGCCTGATTGCGCCGGAAGACGGGCAGATAGCAACGATCTTCCCCAAACGGGGCGAACTTGTGGCACCGGGCACTCCGATCATGAATCTGGTAGTGATGGACGACGTGCATGTCGTTCTCAATGTAAGGGAGGACCTGATGCCAAACTTCCGCATGGGAGGTACATTCATTGGAGACGTGCCGGCCCTCGCCGAAAAGGGAATCGAGTTTAAAATCTACTATATCAGTCCGCTGGGGAGTTTTGCCACCTGGAAGTCGACCAAACAAACAGGAAGCTACGACTTACGGACTTTCGAGATCCACGCCCGCCCTACCCGGAAAGTGGAAGGGTTGCGTCCGGGGATGTCGGTATTGGTGGAGATCAAATAGAGAATAGAAATGAATACGATTCACCACAGAGGACACAGAGGGCACAGAGTTTAAATTTTCTGTTTATAGAATATTAAAGAGAAATATATATTTTCTCTGTCCCTCTGTGTCCTCTGTGGTGAATCAAACTCAAAAACCAATCATTATGCAACAATCCCCTATCACCCGTGTCGTACAACGTGAGTGGCGACGGATGACCTCACGGCGCCTTTACTTCGGCGTCTGCCTGGTGCTTCCGCTATTCACGCTTTTCTTCATGGCTACCATATTCGGCAACGGACAGATGGAGAACATCCCCATCGGCATTGTCGACCAGGACAATACGGCCACCTCGAGGGATATTACCCGGCGGATGTCTGCCGTACCCACCTTCCGGGTGGTTCGTCACTTCGTCGACGAAGCCGAAGCACGCAAAGCGGTACAGCAGAAAGAAATATATGGTTACCTTTCCATTCCTCCACGCTTTGAGCAAGATATGATATCGGGACAGGACGCTACGCTGAATTATTATTATCACTATGCACTGCTCTCGGTGGGAGGCGAGCTGATGGCCGCCTTCGAAAGCTCGCTTGCTCCCGTAGCCCTCTCACCTATCGTGATGAAGGCCGTGGCACTGGGCGTAAACGAACAGCAGATAGAAACCTTCCTGCTCCCCGTACAAGCCAACAATCACCCGATTTACAATCCATCGCTGGACTACTCGGTCTACTTGAGCCAGCCCTTCTTTTTCGTACTCTTCCAGGTGCTGGTACTGCTTATCACGGTATATGCGGTGGGGAGCGAGATCAAGTTCCGTACGGCCGGCGAATGGTTACAGGCGGCCGGGGGTGACATCACGATAGCCGTTATCGGCAAGTTGCTGCCTTATACACTTATTTTCAGCCTGATCGGCATACTGGGCAACTTTGTCATGTTCGGCATCCTGCACATACCTTTTCAAGGGAGCTGGTTGCTACTCAATGGAATGACGGTACTTTTCATTATCGCCACCCAGGCACTGGCTCTGTTCATCTTCTCCCTGTTTCCTGCCGTGGCAATCATCATCAGTATCGTATCCATGGTCGGATCGCTGGGGGCTACCTTGTCCGGCGTCACCTTCCCGGTACTCAACATGTATCCGTTGGTGCGAGACGCCTCTTATCTGTTCCCCGTGCGCCATTACACCGAGATTACACAAACCATGCTCTACTATGGTGGCGGATTCATCCACCTATGGCCTTCGGCAGTGATACTTTGTATCTTCCCGCTATTGGCATTGGCGATGCTCCCCCACCTCAGACGAGCCATAATCTGTCGCAAATATGAAAATATCCGGTAAACTATCGCAGATTTCCTTCATCATCACACGTGAATTCCGTGCCATCAGTACCAGTTATGCCGTACTGTTGGTGCTGATGGGAGGTATCTTTGTTTATGGGCTGCTCTATAATTATATGTATGCTCCCAACATCGTGACCGACGCTCCCGTAGCAGTTGTCGACAACTCGCACAGCAGCCTTAGCCGCCAATACATCCGTTGGCTGGACGCCACGCCGCAAGTAGCCGTCTATGCACAGGCAATGGACTACCGGGAAGCCCGCGAATGGATGAAAGAAGGCAAAGTGCAAGGCATTCTGTATATTCCGCATGATTTCGAAACCCGCGTCTTTCAAGGACGGGAAGCAGTGTTCTCGCTATACGCCACCACAGATGCCTTTCTCTATTTTGAGGCGTTGCAGGAAGCCACTTCACGCGTATACCTTGCCCTCAATGATGCCCACCGCATGGATGGTGCCGTATTCCTTCCTCCGCAGGGACTGCTTGCCGTAATGATGGCTAAACCTGTCAACATAGCAGGCACGGCACTCTATAACCACACCGAAGGGTATGGCTCCTATCTGATTCCGGCTGTCATGATGGTCATTATCTTTCAGACATTGCTGATGGTCATCGGTATGCTGACGGGCGACGAATATCAGCACCGTGCCACAGAGCCGTTACTTCCGGCATTCAGGACGACCGGTAAAAACGGGCTTTGGGGAGCGGCAACGCGCCTTGTGGCGGGAAAAACATTTGTATATTGCGGGCTTTATGCGATCTTTTCCATGTTCCTGCTCGGGCTGTTACCCCACTTCTTCAGTATCCCAAACATTGGGAACGGACTGTACATCACTGCCATGATGGTGCCTTACCTAATGGCAACCTCTTTCTTCGGGTTGGCCGCCTCGCGTTTCTTCACCGATTCGGAAGCCCCACTGCTGATGATCGCTTTCTTCTCGGTGGGACTGATTTTCCTGTCGGGAGTCTCCTATCCGTTGGAGCTGATGCCCTGGTATTGGCGTATGATGCACTACATCATCCCGGCCGCACCCGCCACTCTCGCCTTCGTCAAGCTGAACTCGATGGGGGCCGATATGGCAGACATACAACCGGAATACATTACCTTATGGATACAGGTTGTTGTTTATTTCGGACTTAGCGTGTGGGTATACAAGAAGAAACTGGAAGCGTAAACCAGAAGCGCGAGCCCTTCCCCAATTCGGAAGTGACGCCGATACGTCCGCCCATCTTTTCGATAATGCTCTTGCACAAAGGAAGGCCGAGGCCCGTACCCTGTACGAAACTGTCTACTTTCATAAAGCGGTCGAAAACTGCCGTCTGATTCTCAGCAGAGATACCGATGCCGGTATCTTCTACAAACATTTCAAGCTGCCGGGCGGCATCGATCTGATAACCGATGGTGATAGTGCCCCGGTGCGTAAACTTAATCGCATTGCTCACGAAATTGGTAATCACCTGGTTCAAGTATCCGCTGTCGGCGTTGAACCAGGCATCGAGCGGTGAGTCTTCATCGATCCGTAACTCTACTCCTTCGGGTACTCTATCCTTCATCTTCTGTAGCATCATGGCACAGAACTGATAAAGATAAACAGGCTTCGGCACATACTCAAACGAACCTGCATCGATCTTAGAAAGGTCGATGATATCGGAGAACAGTTGCAGGAGCAATACGTTGTTTTTCTGTATGGTCTGGCGGAACTCTTCCTGCTCCGCCGGATCGTCCACTGTCATCAGAAGGTCGGAAAAACCGACAATGGCATTAAGCGGCGTACGTATTTCATGGCTGATATTTGCCAAAAAAGCGGACTTCAACCGGTTGGACTCTTCCGCTTTATCGCGGGCCGCCCTGAGCTCTGCCTCTGTTTCTTTCTGGACCGTTATGTCATAGTTCACCTCTACTAATTCCAGTCTCGGATCGGGCGACTGGTAGGCAGTCACCATGGAAGATTTATGTATCCAATTCCATTCGTCCGAATCCTTTGCCCGACGGATACGCAGATCACCGTCAAAGAAACGTTCCGTACCCGCTTTGGCCTTTTCATAGAAATCGAGTACCAACTTCCGGTCATCGGGGTGCATGTACGAAAACACACCGATAATATCCGTCAGCGGCGTGTCATGGCTTTCACCCAGATTCCTGTACCACTGGCGGATGGCGTATCCGGTGTGATCCAGCAGATTGATTTTCGCATATCCCACCTTGGAATAGTCGGAAATAATAGAGAAGAAGTTCTCAAAGTCATGCACTTTGCTCAGTGCATTATTGCGTTCGGTATTATCTATATTCATCAGCAGATAGTTCGACAGATTCCCTTCCGCATCATAGAGCATCAGGCTCCGCACATCAAGATCGGCCATCCCTCTCCGTTCCGACCGGAAGAGCCTGCGTTCTTCGTCGAAGTTATAATGCAAGTGGAAACTGCCGGGACAGCCGGCTTGAAGGCTTTCAAGCATATCCTGAGTCACATTGGGGCTCTCAAACAGGCTCAGGCCGATGATCCGGTTCTTGTCTGTTACTCCGAATATCTCGAGGTTCCGGTTATTGCAGTCCAGCAACACGCCCTCCTTATTATATAGCTCGAGACCGACCGGAATGTTGTTGAATATATCGCGAAACAACTTATCGCTACGTTGGCTCCATACGCACTGATAACCTTCTGTCTCCGGGTTTTCTATCCGTTGGCTATACCCGGTAGCAATCAGCTGTCCTTCTTCATTTTCCTCTTCCATGCTCAGTGCGCAGTGCATCCAGAAGATGTTACCGTGGTTGGAAGATACGGGAAAGGTCTGTTCGAATACTCCTTTTTGGGGAATGGACATGAATTCGTCCGTGATGCGTTTACGATAGTCCCGGCGTACGGTGGACATTAATTCGTCTATGCTCAACAATTCACTGCTGACTTCCAGCGCCTTAAGCAGGGTTTCCGCAATAAGGCATTGTCCTGTGTTAAAGTTCACTTCCCACCATCCGATTTGTGCATCGGCACAAATCTTATTCAGTTTGGCTACATTGTCCAAAGGAGTTTTGCTAATCATTATGTTTGCTTTGTTTTGACAGAATTTGGGATAGGCCCCTTATTTTTTCTTTGTCTTATATGCGAACGACTGCCAGCGCTCTTCCGGCCAGTCCTGTTGTTGCATGTCATAGCGTGCCATAACAAAAAACAGGTCGGACAAGCGGTTGATAAAGCTCAGGATTTCTTCCGGGACGGCATCTTGCCGGTTCAAAGTCCAAAGACGGCGTTCTGCTCTTCGGGCAACTGTGCGGGCAAACTGCAATTGGGCAGAAACCGGTGTGCCTCCGGGCAGCAGGAAGTAACCATTCTCTTTCAGCTCGGCCGTCATCGCATCCATTTCCTGCTCACAGAAGGTTGCCAGATGGGGTGATAGACTGTTCGGGTTCTTGTCGCGAATGGCCGACGGAGTCGCTACATGACTCATAACCACCATCAACTCCCGCTGGAGGGTATGCAGCAACCTTTGCCAGTCATGTGTTTGCGGAAGCAATGAACGGATGATGCCGATCACCGCATTCAATTCATCGATGGTTCCGTTTGCTTCAATCCGGATATCGTCTTTTTCTACCCGTTCTCCACCATGAATACCGGTTGTTCCCCGGTCTCCGGTTCGTGTATAGATTCGTTTCATTATTCAAATAATTTAAGTAAATCAATCTCTCCCCAGTATAGATGCGTGTAACTGGCTATCACGTTTTTGTATCGGAACACAGGTGTACCGACAGGTATTCCCTTGGCATTGTATACCTGAGTGACAGACTCCGGCAGTTCTTCCGTCTTCGGTTCGAATTGCGTATAGTGGAACTCGTGGCCGCGAAGATGCTGTCCGTTATAATCGAAAGACCGATACCCCAACGTCAAACGCCTGTCGGCTTTACGACTTGAAATATAGAAAGGAAATACCCCTGTTTGCGGTCCGGTCGCAATCCCCGGATGTTCCGGCCGGTCGAAGAGGATACCTTTAGAAAGGTAAATCATCCCTCCGCATTCGGCAAGCACGCGCCCGCCCGCCTCTGCATAGTTACGGACAGACTGCATTCTTCGCCAAGCCCGACTCAGCCGGGTATGACATTTCTCCGGATAGCCTCCTGGAAGATAGAGCAGATCGGTTCCTTTCGGCAACGGACGATTGTGTTCAGGATTGAAAAAGGTAACGGTTCCCAAACGGCGAAGTATATCCAGATGTTCCTGATAGATGAAAGAAAAAGACTCTGCACTGCATGCCACGGATATTTTTAAATCTCCTTGCCGGAAAGTATCCGGAGTAGAAGGTATGGGGGCAGGAAGCATTGTCTCTTCAAGCAGGCGGGTATAGTCGATGTGTGTTTCTATTAAGGCGGTCAACTCCTCAAGTGCATCCGTCCCTCCCGAACGGCTGAAGTCCAGCCCCAAGTAACGGGATTCCTGCACCAGATTCTCCCGCTTAGGCAAATATCCTAAACAGGAAATACCCAGTTCGCTACATACTTCCTGTAGCATTTCGTAATGACGGGGAGACCCTACACGGTTAAAGATAACTCCCGCTATTCTTATCTCAGGACGGAAATGAAGGAAACCCGAAAGCAGAGGAGCCATCGAGTAGGCCGCCGACTTGGCATCGACTACCAATACGACGGGTAAATTCAGCAAGCGGGCTATTTCGGCCGAAGAACCCCGGTCACGGTCATATCCGTCATACATGCCCATCATCCCCTCCACAATACAGGCATCGGCCCCTGTGGCATAGCGGGCATAAAGTTCCCCCACATGCTCTGCCGAAGCCATAAAGGTATCCAGGTTAATGGAAGGACGCCCGCAAACTGCCGTATGATATTTGGTATCGATATAGTCGGGCCCGCACTTGAAAGGTTGTACTTTCAACCCTTTCTTTATCAATAATGCCATTAATCCGCGACTGACCGTTGTCTTTCCGCTGCCCGAAGAAGGGGCTGCTATCAGAAACTGAGAAATCATCCTACACTCCATATTGTCAGTTTTTATCCTGCAAAGATACGGATATTTCTCTCTAAGGGTATACCTTTGTCTGTAAAAATGCGCTATGGCTGCTGGATCGGCACCAGTTCCAGAAACATGGTCGTGGTCAGTAAAATCCCGATAGATACGCAGACAAGAATAAGTAACCAATTAATATATTTTGCTTTAGGCTTGGTATCGGCATGCAGATTGTTGAGGAAATACTCCCGGAAAAAGAGGTATAATGCGGGAATCGTTGCACTGGCCAGCAGAAAATCTTCCGGAATATTAAAGAAGTAAGTTTTCGACAAACCGATAAGAGACCAATGGCACAGGAACAATACCAGAAACATATTCACTTTGCGCGAGAATAACAGAAGCAGACCGATGGTAAAAACGGTTACCGAGCAAGGCATCACCGGCGATGTAATGCCGGGAAAAGCAAGTCCCCTTGCAACAGACACCAAAGGATATACGAATGGCAAAGCCAACAGCACGTACGAAAGCATATCGTATTTATGCGTACGCTCAAAAGTGGTATATCCGGTGATGGCATCCCACACCCATATCGTAGCCATAACAATCCAAAACATAGCCAATGCCCCGTTATAGCTGCGCTCGTCACAACAGATGGCATAGTATGCGATGGCAATCCACAAATACAGAAAAACCATATACAGTTTCATGCCCATCTTTACCCATGGACGGGGATTCTTTATTAGCATCACTGTCAGCAGCAAGCCGGCAACAATGATCAGCAACTGATAGATCCAGGTAGCAGAATTATAATACGCAATAGTTTTCCAGAATATCTCCATAAAATATAGATTCTTATTAAACAGATTAATTTATTAATGCCGCGTCAGGGAAAATGCTTTGTGAGGAAACAGGAACATGGGGAAAGTGGCTCCCACCGCCAACATAAAGATAACGGTACAGGTCACCAGTCCGTTGGCAAAGAATGTCTCCATGTATTTACCCAGCCGCTCCGGCTCGTTCATTGTTTGCAGACTCATAATCAGTGAAAACACCATGTTATAAGCAAACTTACCCGGAATCATCGGAAGCAATGCCGGTATATAGAGTACGGTCATCGGGCAATATACTTTCTGCCCGAGCCACAAGCTGCCGAAACCGATAATCAATGCTCCGAACAAAGAAGCCGTAGCAATATCCACCCCCAGAAAAGTCATCAGGCAATAACGGCAGGCATGTCCGGCAGCCGCAAGTAACGCAATCATCTTGAAAGCCCGCAACGGTGGATCGGATATAGCCCCAAAGCCAATACCCGCAATTGCGGCAAAAAATCCATCGGAAAGAATATCTAAAGCTATCATATCAAACTGTTTTTAACCATTAACAATGTAAACGAAAGACCTATCGCAATGCTGACAATCAGCAGGGCAGCCTCCGTCAACCGGGCAAATCCCGTGAGGATATATCCTTCTACAATATCGATCACACCGTTGATCAGCGGCACGCCCGGTACCAGATAAAGCACGCTGGTTGCAAGGGCTATCTCAGAGGTAGTGTCAAAAATAAGTGCCGTCGACGCACATAAGGACGCAACAAAAGCGGAAACAATAAAAATGATATAATGATTTATTTTCTTCTTCTGCATCTGTTGCTTCAGGAAAAGTCCCGTGATAGTAGCCGAAAAGACAATGCTCATAGAAATGATATCACCACCAAACAACTTACAGAATGAAGCATTGGCGAATCCAACCAGCAGAAGCACAAACAACGGATCTATTTTCGGTGCCGATATAATTTTATTGAACTTGTCCGCCAACTCGTGTAAAGGCAGATGCTTGTCATAAACCTCCCAACTCAAAGCACTCAATTCAGAGTTGTGTTCAAAACTGATCGGATGGGCAGGAATATCAATTACTTCGTTACAAGCCTCACGCGTTTCGTTATCAATAATGGTCAGGATAATGTTTTTATGAAAAACACTCAACTTCACATCCACCCCATAGGCTTCTCCGATACGCTTCGAGTTACGGATGACACGTGAGGTGTGCACACCTGCTCCCATCAGATGGGCCGAATATCCGGCAATGAACTTGGATATGGAAATCAAAGATTCATTTGTAGTCATAATGCTCACTTTTTTAAATCGGGCGCAAAAGTACAAAAAAGATAGGAAAGAGAGACATGATGCAACCTTTCATTTTATCCAAATCTTGTTTCGCACCGCTTTCCTGCTTCCATTCAGCATCTTCCATCATTGACATTTTGACATTCTGTCATCTTGTATTTTCTATGTGGCTTGTAGCGCATTTTTCGGAGTCTGTCCCAGGCCTCTCCGGAAAAAGCGCCGTATTTACAATTCTCCAAAAACAAAAGAACATTCGTGAACATATCTTCCAAGCAAATTAAAATATATCCACTGCATTTTGTAGCATAAAGCATATAAATAACTGATATTACAATCCAAACGATTAATCCGGCCGAGCATCGAGACGGAGTCAACCAGCATAAGAAACAGAGCTTTTAGTGCCTCTTTTTAGAGTGTTGACCTCACCCGGATACAATGTTAACTTCCTCTGAACGCAATGTTAACTTCCTCCGAATACGATGTTAACTTCATATAAAGACAATATTAACTTCCTAAAGGCAAGAAATCGATCATCTCTGATCATCCAAAGTATATTTAATCACAAAACAGTCCGGATATCGTATACTAATGCCATATTTATGCGGACTACTTTTCTATTTCACACATATAGAATTCTTCCCTTGTTTTAAAAACAGAGTAAATCCCTTCTTTCTGCTACAAATAAGCAGTAAACCACGTCCTTTTGACTAAAAGACATCCGCCTTTCCCAATATAAAAGGCTTCACTTCTCCGATATACCTATAAATAAGTATATTCTTTAATTTATTTCTATATAAACTAATAAATGTATATCTTTGCTCCCGCTTAGGTGATGCAGTCGAAGCATTCCGTTCGATGCATAAAAGGGAATCCGGTGAGAATCCGGAACAGTGCCCGCTACTGTGATGCCCATATACTCCGCATTCTGTTCAAAGGAGGAAAGGAAAGCATTTCTACACATACCACTGTCGATGCCGGAAGGCAAGGCGGGAAGGTTGCTTTCTAAAAAAGGGATAGTCAGGAAACCTGCCGAGCAGACATAGATAACAGTGCCGTCCCGGGGTCAGGAAGGCCGTTTATTAACACATTATTCAAAAACATCAATGGACAAAAGATGCTTACTGACCATTCTCTTGGGAGGATGTGCAGCGGTGGGTGCGTTTGCACAGCAACACGCAACAGGCAAAGACAAAGAGATGACTGTGGACCTGAACCCTGTAGTTGTGACAGGTACCGGTACACACCAAAGACTGAAAAACACACCGGCTCCGGTGGAAGTAGTAACTGCCAACGAAATAAAGAAAGCCGGTATCACAGACTTTCAGCAGGCAATGACCATGCTCGTTCCTTCCCTTTCATTCTCTACCAATTCAATGGGTTCTTACCTGATGATGAACGGCCTCTCCAACAAATATGTACTCATCTTGATTAATGGCCGAAAACTGATAGGGGACACAGCGAACAATATCGACCTCTCACGCATCGACATGAGCCGCGTGAAACGCATCGAGGTGCTTGACGGCGCAGGTTCATCACTTTATGGTTCTGATGCCATTGCAGGTGTAATCAACATCATCACCAATGAACCGAAAGAACTGATGCAGGTAACTTCTACCACCCGATATGAAGATCACCGCCAACTGACACAAATGGTAAATGCGGACATCGCTACTGAAAAGTTCGGTTCGTATACCTCCTATAAACATGAACAAAGCGCAGGGTGGAGAAACAGTGACTTAGCATACGTAACAGATAGTAAAACAGGAGCAGTATCAACTATTCCCACCGTATCGCCTACATCCAATGGCTTCCACTCCAATTTAGTAAATCAAAAGTTCACTTTCCAACCGACTGAGAAGTTCTCTTTCTATGCTAATGGAGGTTACTACTGGAAATTAACAGATCGCCCTGTATACGATAAAAGTATCGATGGAGGTTCAAAATATGACCTGCATTACGAATCGTATAACTTCGGTGTAGGCGGACGCTATAAAATCAATAAACGGTCTTCTATCCAACTCGACCTGATAAACGACAATTATATGCAGAACTACAAGTACCTGGTTGATGACACTAAAAAAAATATTGCAATTGGTGATTATACAAAAACAAAACGGCAGCACTTCTATGATGCCGAACTGAAAGGTATCTTCAACTTTGCGAAAGACAACATGACGGTATTCGGAGTAGACTACCGTTCGGAAAGCCTGGACCGTCCCAGTGCTAATGTTGATAAAGCAATCTATACGGCCTCTGCTTATGCACAACACGAAATTAAATTATGGAACTGCCTCAAAGGTATTGCCGGTGTGCGTTACGATTATCACGAACTTGCCGGGGGACGTTTCACTCCAAAAGTAGCTCTAATGTATTCCGTGGGGGCTTTCAATATCCGTGGTACATACTCTACCGGTTACCGTGCTCCTGGTTTGGATGAATTATATTATTATCTCGTAAAATCAGGAGGAAATACCATTACCCAAGGTAACAAAGACCTGAAAGCAGAACACAGTAACTACTACTCCATCAATCTGGAATATAACACGAACCGTCTGAATGTATCTGTTACGGGCTATCTGAATTACATTAATGGTATGATTAACGCAACCACCAGTCCCCTCAAAGACTTACCCAATGGTGAAGAACTTCGTGCAAAAGCTCAGAAAGACTTCAACCTGACAGATGCCGAAGCCAAAAAACTCTCCAATTACAAACTCTACGGCAATCTCGACAAGGGTGTTATCCGTGGCTTTGAAATAAATGCAGCAAGCAACCTCGGTGCAGGCTTCAGCCTGAATGGAAACTATGCTTTCGCTTATGCACGTGGTAAAAGTGTGGACGGTGTGTGGGGTAACATCGAACGCTCGGTACGCCATACAGGAACCGTAGCGGGGAATTACAGCCATTCCTGGGATGACTATCTGCTGAACATCAACATCAACGGACGTTTCCAGAGCAAACGCTTCCATCCGGGACACAGCTATGGTGACGCTCCGGGTTATGGGGTGTGGAACCTGAACGTGAAACATTCACTGACAGGATTCGAACACCTGGGACTGGACTTCGGCATGGGGCTCGACAACATTTTCAACAAACGTGATACCCGTCCCAATGGCGTTAACTACGCACTTCTTTCTCCGGGACGTATGGCATATGTAAGTTTAACTCTCCGATTCAAGAAATAACCAATGAAAACATCTATTCTCTCTTTACTCTTGTTAGTTTCCCTCTTCTGCTCCGCGCACGAAGGGGGAAACTTCGTGGCCTCCGATATGCTGGCCACCATGCAACCGGGCGATAAAGCCGCCCTTCTTATGGTACACTTCGGTACTACATACGATGACACCCGTACCAAAACAATCGATGCCATCAATGCCAAAGCCAAAGAAGCATTCCCACAACTGGAAATGCGCGAGGCTTATACTTCACGTATTGTCATGCGCCGCCTCAAAGCTCGCGGCATTGAGAAACCCAGTCCACTGGAAGCACTGTTGAAACTTCTCGGAGATGGCTATACACATGTCATTGTGCAGAGTACTAACATTATAGAAGGTGTTGAGATGGAGTCGTTGAGACGTGACGTAGCCTCAGTAGCGCCATTCTTTAAAGAGATCCGGGTAGGTAACCCGCTTCTTTATTCGGTAGAAGACGCTGAGGCTGTGGTGGATATCCTGGGCAACAGCAAGCCGGAAAAAGGCAGTGTGGTCCTTGTCGGACATGGCACTTATACCCCAAGTACAGCTACTTATGCCATGATCGACTATATGCTGAAAGCCAAAGGATTGAAAAACTTTCATGTAGGTACCATCGAAGGTTACCCTACATTCGACACCATGCTTCAGCAACTGAAGGATAACAAAACCAAGCAAGTGACATTGGTTCCCTTTATGTTTGTAGCAGGTGACCATGCCAACAACGACATTGCCGTCGACTGGAAAGAAGCTCTTGAAAAGGAAGGCTTGAAAGTAGATGTACGTATGCAGGGATTGGGTGAAATACCCGCTATCCAACAACTGTTTATCGACCATGCCCGGTTTATGCTGAAGCACAAAATGGTGGACATTATGAAGAAAAAAGCCAAATATGCAAAAGAAAAAGACGAATGAAAAGAGTGATATTAATGGCAATAGGCAGTGCACTATTGCTCCCCTCGCAGGCACAGCTGCAAAACAAAAAATATACCAACTTCAATGATTCTATATTCTCAATCAACGAAGTAGTAGTGGCAACCAACTACAGACGAAAGACCGATGCCCTGAAACTGGATGTTCCCGCCAAGTTCATTCCTATTTCAACCAATTCAATCACTTCCGGAATGCTTGAGAAACGAAACATCCGGGACATACAGGAAGCTGCCCGTTTCCTCCCAGGCGTACGCTTCCGCACCTCCTACGGAGCCTTTACGCAGTTCTCCATCCGCGGGTTCGATAATTCCGTGATTATGGTGGACGGAGTGCGTGACGAACGTTCATCCATCGACAATTCCTATCCGTTTATGGACCTGTCTTCCGTTGAAAGTATCGAATTGCTGAAAGGTCCGGCTTCGGTACTTTACGGACAGTCCGCCGTAGGTGGCGTTCTCAACATTGTCCGTAAAGCTCCCGTAAGCAAACAAAGCGTATACGCACGTCTCGCTTATGGCAGTTATTATAACAAACAGGCTACAATGGCGTTAGGCGGCAAACTGGTAGGTCCCCTAAACTATCGTGCAAGCGTCAACTGGCAAGATCAGGAAGGATGGAGAAGTAATGCTACCAAACGTCTTTCCGGATACCTGGCCCTTGGCGGACATCTGACTGAAAGCGACGAACTGGACATCCGTATCGGCACCAACCACGATTTCTATCCGACCGAGATCGGTTTACCTCCCACAATGTCTTATGATATACTCTCAGCCACAGACGGCAGCAAATACCTGAGCAAAGGAGATGCCCTGCCCGGACTGAACAAAAAAGCCCGCTACAACAGTGAATCGGACTTTATGTACAACCGTGGTTTCAACGTATCCGTCCTGTATAAACACACCTTCAGCGAAGCGTTCAAGCTGATGGACAAACTCTCTTATACGTATGACGATATTGATTACTTCGGTACTGAGTCATTGGACTATCTGACAAGTGACAGCCCTATCTATGATCATTATTACATGACCAAAGACAAGCAAGGTAACGACACCAAAAAGTATATCTGTCTGGATTCCATCTATTACAGTTATCCGCTACGCTTCTCACATATCGCTAAAACTGTGAACAACCAACTGGAAGCAAGCGGTAAGTTCTATACCGGAGACGTTGTGCACAACTATCTGGGCGGTTACTCTTTTGTATCCCTGATGCGTGACTCTTACATGGCTTATGGTGGCGGAAGTACCGGAGCTACCGGCCCCGGAACCACAGGACACGGTTCGGTATATAATCCACACAGCATTGGCTGGATGGAAGCGCCTTTCAGATTTGTCACCGCACAGAAAACATTCACCCACGGATTTTACCTGCAAGACCTGGTGGAGTTCAGTGATAAACTGAAAATGATGCTGGCAGGACGTTATGACTTGTTCATGTACAAGACCGCCAACCTGAACACCAGCGACGGAGGACGCCATTATGACAAACCGGATGACGATGCATATAACAAAATCACCAACGGTGCCTTTACGTTCCGTGCCGGATTGGTGTATCTGCCTATTGACAAAGTGTCCATTTATGGTTCATACGGTACTTACTTCAAACCTATCCGCGCATTTTATGACGCTAATACCATTTACATTGATAAAGATGGTAAAGAGTTTATTCCGATAAATGGTAAAGAGGTATTCAAGCCGGAGAAAGGTTTCCAGGTAGAAGTGGGAGCACGATACGAGATCACACGTACGTTGCAGGCTAACGTAAGCTTGTTCTATATTAATAAAGATAATATCCGCCAGACTCTTGCAAACAAAGGAGACATTGCCAATGGTGTAGAACTGGACAAAAAAGTTGTAGGGCAAGTGGGTAGAATGGATTCCAAAGGATTCGATATTGATATTACCTGGAGTCCTATTTACAACCTGTCTATGAGTGCCGGATACGGATACACCGACGCCAAAGTGCGTGACCTGGCCAACAACCCTTATATGCAGACAAACGCAAGCGAAGGCAAGCAGTATGCTTATATCCCTAAAAATACCTTCTACGCTTTCGGTGCCTATACGGTTTCAAAAGGTATGCTGAAAGGTTTGGGAGTGAATCTCTCTACCAGTTTCCAGGACAAAGTGTACCGCAACTCAGACAATACAAGTTCGTTCGATGCTTACTGGCTGACCGACCTCGGTCTCTCTTATACATTAAAGAGCAATGTACGTCTGGGAGTCAACGTCAACAATCTGTTCAACAAGGAATACTGCAACCAGGCACTTGGCAATCAATTGATACCAAGCATGCCACGTAATTTCATGCTTTCTGCGTCTTATACTTTATAATGATGATCACGAAATTGATGTATACCATTCACAGGGTACTGGGCACACTGCTCAGTATCCTGTTTTTAGTTTGGTTCCTATCAGCTTTTGTCATGATGTACCACGGATTTCCACGTGCATCTCAAGCTGAAAAATTAGAGAAACTGGAACCCCTGTCTCCTTCACTGCCTTCTGTCGGCGAAATCACTTCCCGACTGCCCGAAGGTGAAAAAGTGAAAGGAATCCGGATAGACCGACACCTCGGACAGACCGTCTTCCACATCCGCACGGACAAAGGTGAACATAATCTGCCCGCTGACTCTGCTCAGGTACTACCATCTGTAGACGGATCCCGTATCCGCCGGACAGCGTCCCTATGGTGTAGTGCGCCGGTGGAGCGGATAGATACGCTGAACCGGCTCGACCAATGGATTCCGTTCGGTAGCCTGAAGAAGGAGTTTCCCATTTATAAGTTCCATTTTGCCGATGCGGAGAGACACCAGTTATACATCGGCTCACAAAGTGGAGAAGTATTGCAGTTCACCACCCGTAACGAACGTTTCTGGGCATGGCTGGGGGCTATTCCACATTGGGTTTACTTCACCTGGCTCCGGCAAGATGCCGCTTTATGGAGCGTCACGGTGATCTGGCTGTCGGGCATTGGCTGCCTGATGACGATTGCAGGACTGTGGATAGGTATCGACATCTGGCGCCGCTCACGCAAACAGGGAAAAAGTTTCTCTCCCTATCGCAAAAAGTGGTATCACTGGCATTATGTGACGGGAATCGTTTTCGGTCTCTTCGTGCTGACATTCTGTTTCAGCGGAATGATGTCACTGGCAGAAGTTCCGTCCTGGATCAGCAAACCGGTATTAGATAAAAATCCCACACGCGAAATAAAGAAAGGAGCACCGAGGTTAGAGCAGTATGTGCTGGATTACCGCCGGATATTAACCGAATATCCCGACGTACGCCAGATAGAATGGAGTAATTTCCGCTCGCAACCTTACTATATAGTAAAACGAAGTGAAGGAGATCTATATATCGATGCATCGGACTCCCTGTCGCGCCCACTGAAACTGGACGAAAAGCAGATAACGGATGCCGTGAGAGCCATACATGGTGACAGTGCCCGGCTACATGCAGCACTGATCAACGAATTTGAAACCTACTACAGGGATATGAGCCGGATGTACCGTGACCGCAGTCTGTTGCCCGTCTGGAAAGTCACTGTCGGCGACGCAGACAAGAGTTGTTACTACATCCATCCGGAAACGGCCACCGTACGATATGTGAACGATACGGCCCGTTGGAAATACTGGATGTACACTGCCCTGCACCGCTTACGCATACAGGGGCTGAACTCTTCGCCTACACTCCGTAAAACCGTTCTTTGGGTACTATTGCTGGGCGGTACTGTCTGTTCGCTGAGTGGTGTAGTGCTCGGAGTGAGGTACATCGAACGTAAATGCAGAAAGAAAATAAAAAGATAAAATGAAAGGGTCCACCCATCTTTATGTTCCCGAATAAAAGGCTAAAAACGGATTAATCCGTATCTTTGCTACATAGTTTCTCTAAATCAGGAATAGGAAATGAATCAGGTTCACCACAGAGGACACAGAGGACGCAGAGAATATCTTTCTCTTAAACATCCATATAAACAAGAGATTAAAACTCTGTGCCCTCTGTGTCCTCTGTGGTGAATAATACTCAAAACCGATAAATTATGAAACAACCCAAGATAATCGTAGCCGGCATCGGGCCGGGAAGTGAACAAGATATTACCCCTGCGGTGCTCGCTGCCGTGAGTGAAGCAGATGTAGTGGTGGGATACAAGTATTATTTTCGTTTTATCCGTGACTTTGTCCGTCCGGATGCCGAATGTATCGACACCGGAATGAAGCGCGAACGGGTTCGTGCCGAACAAGCTTTCGAATACGCCGAACAAGGCAAAACAGTCTGCGTCATCAGTTCGGGCGATGCAGGTATCTATGGCATGACTCCCTTGATATATGAAATGAAACGCGAACGACAGAGCGATGTGGAAATCATCGCCTTGCCCGGAATCAGTGCTTTCCAAAAAGCTGCCTCCCTGCTGGGTGCTCCGGTAGGACACGATTTCTGCGTCATCTCCCTCTCCGACCTGATGACTCCGTGGGAACGCATTGAACGCCGTATCATCGCTGCCGCACAAGCCGATTTTGTAACTGCCGTCTACAACCCCAAAAGCGAAGGACGCTACTGGCAGCTATACCGCCTCCGGGAATTGTTTCTGCAGGAAGGGCGCTCGCCGGAGACTCCGGTGGGATATGTCCGCCAGGCGGGCAGAGATGAACAGGAAATACACGTAACGACTCTTTCCGCATTCGATCCGGAAGAAGTAGACATGTTCACGGTCATCATCATTGGTAATTCGCAAACCTACTCTTTCGGTGAAACGATGATTACTCCCCGCGGGTATTATCGTGAGACAAAAGAAGACGCAACCGGCATCGGACAGGATATTATGATACGCAGTTTCCGTACCATCGATGGAGAATTGAAAAACAAAAACATCCCGCTCGACCATAAATGGGCTTTGCTCCATGCCATCCACACAACGGCGGACTTTGATATGGAAAAATTACTCTACACCGACCCCGGTGCAGTGGCTTCACTTTATCATGCCATCGGTGAGGGAAAATTGAAAACGATTGTCACAGATGTGACCATGGCTGCATCCGGCATTCGCAAAGGTGCCTTGCAACGTCTGGGTGTCGAGGTAAAATGTTACCTGAATGATGAAAGGGTAGCAGAAATGGCTGCCTCTAAAGGCATCACCCGCACACAAGCCGGTATCCGCCTGGCCGTAGAAGAACACCCGGACGCTCTATTCGTATTTGGCAATGCTCCCACGGCACTCATGGAACTGTGCGACCTGATCCGCAAAGAGAGAGCGCACCCGTCCGGCATCGTTGCCGCTCCCGTAGGTTTTGTCCACGTACAGGAGTCCAAGCACATGACCAAACCCTTCGTTCACATCCCCAAACTGATTGTAGAAGGCCGTAAAGGAGGCAGTAACCTGGCAGCCACACTGGTCAACGCCATCCTCTGTTATCCGGATGCCGAACAATTAAGACCGGGAAGAGACGTTTAAAAGGAGAGAAAACCCATTAGAAACTTAAAGACATGACAGATCACCATCATCCCACCCAATTCATTGTCATCGGTCTGGACGACAGCCCTGCTCCTTATCTCCCACCCTCGATACAGGCACTGATACACGAGGGTAAAGTCTTTTCAGGGGGCTTGCGTCACCATGACATCATCTCCGCCTTCCTTCCCGAAGGGGCGGAATGGATCGATATCACTGTCCCTCTCGACGCGGTATTTGCCCGTTACGAGACCTACGACCACATTGTTGTCTTCGCTTCGGGCGACCCGCTCTTTTTCGGATTTGCCAATACCATCCGCCGGCGTTTGCCCGAGGCGGGGATACAACTTTATCCTACCTTCAACTCCCTGCAAACACTGGCCCACCGATTAGTCATGCCTTATGACGACATGCGCACCGTATCCCTCACAGGGCGTCCCTGGCATGAATTTGACCGGGCACTGATAGAACGCACACCGAAAATGGGCATTCTCACCGACAGGGAACACACACCTGCCGCTATAGCCCGACGTATGTTGGACTATGGCTATACTCATTATACGATGTACGTCGGCGAACATCTGGGCAACCCGGAACGGGAACGTATCCGCCGGCTGGAACTTCAAGAGGCGGCAGAACTGACCTTTGAATATCCCAACTGCCTGATTGTCCATCAGTACCCCGACATCTATACTCCCACCCACCCCGGAGCGCATATAAGTCTCCCTCCACTCGGAATCCCCGATGAAGAGTTCGAACTGCTGGACGGGCGCACCAGGATGATCACCAAAGCTCCCATCCGTCTGCTTACACTCAGTACGCTGGAACTGAATCGCCGCGTCTCTTTCTGGGATGTCGGTTTCTGTACCGGCTCCGTATCCATCGAAGCCAAACTGCAATTCCCGCACCTGCACGTTACCTCCTTTGAGATCCGTCCCGAAGGACAAAGACTGATGGAGGTCAACAGCCGGCGTTTCGGCACTCCGGGCATCACCATCCTCATAGGTGATTTCCTTGAAGCCGACCTCGACACCATTTCCCGCCCCGATGCCGTCTTTATCGGCGGGCATGGCGGACATCTGAAGGAGATGATTGCACGCATCTCCCATTACCTCCTTCCGGGAGGATGCATTGTCTTCAACTCCGTATCCGAAGAAAGCAAGTCGCTCTTTATCGAAGGGATAAGAGAAGCCGGACTCCGGCTCCTCAGCGGAACAAGAATTGCCGTCAATGAATACAACCCCATTGAAATACTCAAAGCCGAACAACAATGAAAACAGCTATTATCGTAATATCAGAAGCCAGCATATCCATGGCGAAAACCCTCAAGCAGGAACTACCTGAGTCTGAAATTTTCTCTACCATCGCAAATGCCGACTGCCGGCATATCCCGGCCCTTCAGGAGGCAGTTCCACAACTGTTCCGCGACTCCGACGCACTTATCTTTATCGGGGCGATGGGCATTTGTGTGCGTGCCATCGCTCCCTGCATTGAAGATAAGAAGACAGATCCCGCCGTGCTATGCGTAGACAGTACGGGACGCTACGTCATTTCCGTACTCTCCGGACACGTCGGCGGTGCCAACGGACTCACCCAATATGTGGCAGGCATTCTGGGTGCCGAACCTGTCATCACCACCCGTAGCGACCGCACCGGACTCTGGGCACTCGACACCCTCGGAAAGAAATACGACTGGCAGCCCATCCCCGGCGAAAACTGCGACATGAACCACCTGATCTCCCTTTTCGTCGACTGTGCACCGACTGCCCTGTTACTCGATATTCGTGACGAAGGCACTGCCCAACTGGAACACACCTTGCCGTCACACGTAGATGTGTTCTATAACTTCAAGGACATAGATACCGGCAAATACCGCCTGTTGCTGCTCGTCACTCCTTATTTGTATGAAACTTCCGGCATGCAAGCACTCTACTATGTACCCAAAGTGCTGCACATGGGTATGGGACTGGCACGTAACGCCGGCCCGAAGAATGCCGTCATCACCCGCCTGATGAACACCTTACTGGAGGCAAACATCATACCTGCCGCCATTCGGACCATCTCCTCCATCGAAGAGAAAAAGCATGAAGAAGTACTGAAACTGCTTGCCGATGCTTATGAACTGCACTTGTACACAGCCAGCCAACTCAGCCAGGTAGATGTACCTACCCCAAGCGAGGTAGTCGATAAATACATGGGTACGCCCAGCGTATCCGAAGCCTCAGCCTTGCTGACAGCCGGAGGCGGCCCGCTGATTCTGCCGAAGCAGAAATGTGAGAACTTTACCGTTGCCATCGCCCTGGACAGCGCAGCCGTACGCCAAGGGCACATCGAAATTGTGGGAGCCGGTCCCGGCGATCCCGAACTGATTTCGGTACGCGGACGCCGTTTCCTTGAAGAAGCCGACCTGATTCTCTATGCCGGTAGCCTCGTCCCGCGCGAACTGACCGAATGTGCCAAAGCCGGAGCCACCATACGCAGTTCGGCGTCCATGACTCTTGAAGAACAGTTTGCCCTGATGAAAGACTTTTACGACCGCGGACAGCTGGTAGTCCGCCTGCATACGGGCGATCCCTGCATCTATGGTGCTATCCAGGAACAGATGAACTTCTTCGACCGATACGGCATGCGTTATCACATCACTCCGGGCATCTCGTCATTCCAGGCCGCGGCCGCTGCCTTACAATCACAGTTCACCATCCCCGAGAAAGTACAAACCATCATCCTCACCCGAGGCGAAGGACGCACGCCCATGCCCGAGAAAGAGAAACTCAGCCTGCTGGCACGTTCGCAAAGCACCATGTGCATCTTCCTCAGTGCGGGTGTGATCGATCAGGTTCAACAGGAATTACTTGAACATTATCCTCCCACTACCCCCGTTGCCGCTTGTTATCATCTGACGTGGAAAGACGAACGCATCTATCGTGGCGAGCTGAAGGATCTGGCACAAATCGTAAAGGAGAACAACCTGACACTGACCACCATGATTGTCGTAGGCGACGCCATCGACAACCGTGAAGGATTATCACGCCTGTACTCACACCAATTCAAACATCTATTCCGTAAGTAAAATGATACTGATATTAGGAGGAACAACCGAAGGAAGAAAGGCCGTCGGCATTGCCGAAGAAGCTGGAAAAACTTATTACTATTCAACCAAAGGAGACGAACAGGAAATCAGCCTGCAACACGGAATACGGCTCACAGGTGCGCTGACCCAGACCACCATGAAAGCCTTCTGCCGAAAGAACGGTATCCGCCTGCTGGTGGATGCCGCCCATCCCTTTGCAGAACAACTGCACGCAACGGTCACCGCCGTTTCACAAGCGCTCGGCATCCCTTGCGTTCGGTACGAACGCATGTATGATGACCTGTTCAAGCTGTTTAATGAAGAGATGTACGATGAATATCCGCTCAAACTGAGGGAAAAGTATGAAGAACTGTCAGAGTTACTCAACGAAGAAGGCATACATCGGGTACTTGCCCTGACCGGGGTCCAGTCCATCCCCAAACTAAAACCCTTCTGGAAGAAAAAGGAAAGTGAGTGTTACTTCCGCATTCTCGACCGCGAAAGCTCCCGCGAGATAGTCCGGAAGGCAGGCTTTCCCGAAGACCGCCTGGTCTATTATACTCCCGGCAAAGAGAACCTGCCCGAACTCCTCCGGCAACTCTCTCCGGAAGTCGTTCTTCTGAAAGAAAGCGGCGTGTCCGGAGGATTCTCCGAGAAAGTGAACATCATTACCGAACAGGGAATCCGTCTTTATATCCTTCTTCGCCCTTCTCTGCCCCCGTATGACCAGACAGTGAATGGAGTGAATGGAATGCGCCGTGCCATCGAGCACTTTCTGCCCGACTTCCTGCCCCTGCGCAGCGGACTTACCACCGGGACATGCGCAACCGCAGCCGCCAACGCAGCTCTGCGGAAACTCCTGTCGCCCATACCCGGAAATATAATAAAAGATGTTTCCGTTTTGCTCCCCAACGGAGAAAAGATTGCCGTCCCTGTCCATTCCGTTACCGGCTCGTTCACTGACCGGCGCATGGAAGTCTCCTGCACTGTGATCAAAGACGGAGGCGATGATCCCGATGTCACGAACGGGCTACCCATTGTAGCTACCGTATCCATCGATATTTCTGAAGAAAAGCTGCACACCGGAGGTGAGCGGCAACAGGTTATACAAATCCACGGCGGACAGGGTGTCGGTACCGTCACCCTACCCGGATTGGGACTGGAAGTAGGCGGACCGGCCATCAACACCACTCCCCGGCAAATGATTACAGAAAATCTGCTGCACATCCTTGACAGACACACCCCCGTGCCCACTACCCCCATACATGTCACCATCTCTGTCCCCGGAGGCGAAGAGGTTGCCGCTCGCACCTTCAATCCCCGCCTCGGTGTTGTAGGTGGCATTTCCATTATCGGCACCAGCGGTATTGTGAAGCCATTTTCTTCCGAAGCATTTGTCAATTCCATTCGTAAAGAAATGTCGGTAGCCCGGGCTACAGGTTCTCCCCGCATCGTCATCAATTCGGGTGCCAAGAGCGAAAAATACATCCGCAGCCTCTACCCTGAATTACCCTCACAGGCTTTCGTCCATTATGGTAACTTCATTGGTGAAACCATCCGGATCGCTGCCGAACTCGGCATCCTGCAACTCACGTTGGGGGTTATGATCGGTAAAGCCGTAAAGCTGGCAGAAGGACATCTCGACACGCATAGTAAAAAAGTAACGATGAATAAAGAATTCCTGAAAGAGATAGCCCGTCAGTCCGGGTGCAACACTGCCACTGTAACAGCCATCGAAGGCATCACGTTGGCACGGGAACTTTGGGAACTCCTGCCCGAAGCGGAACTTCAGGCGTTTTGTTCATTACTGATCGAACAATGCCATCGCCATTGCGACCCACTGTTGCCCAACGGAGAACTGACTATTCTGCTGATAACGGAAGAAGGGAAAGTGATTCGTTAACTGATTTTAATTACACACATCATTCTCTTCTTTGCCTATGATACCATTATCCGAGTTTTTCTTTGCAACATAGAAACCACGTCCGGGCGTCCACTCCACACAAAACAATTCACTGACGTCCGGATACCCCTGCCGGGCAAGATTATCCTTCAGCCACTCTTCCGTTTTACCGGCACTCTCCAATGAAGAATCCAGCACTGAGCCACTGTTTACGAAAAGATACGATTCCGATTTGGAATTGCGGGTCGATACCGTAAGTTGCCCGTTTGTTTCAAAGCGTACATCATCCACATCCATCATCGAGAAGATGCCATTCTCACGCAAAAGGGTACGGAACTGTTCCATTTCCAGCCCGTTTCGTTTAAATTCTTTCAGATTGATCTGACCATTGCGGACAATCATCACCGTATCTCCCTTTATAAGGCGACGCAACGTTTTGAAACGAAGCAGATAGCGAATACCCATGTTGAAACAGGTCCACACCCCCAAAGAGAAAACGAGTTGCCATGCCGATACATCGGGACTATAGATAACACCTCCGACGAGCGCACCCAGCACAAAAGCATTGACTGAATCAAGAGGAGTCAGTTGCGCCATCTGTGTTTTACCGGAGATACGAAGAAAGAAGAGCACGCCCAGCATGCCTACCACAATTTTGACTATAATAGTAAGGTACATCATCTGCAATAATAGGATTTAATTTTACAAATAACAACGTCCGAAACGAGATTTTGTTTACGAGCAGACCAAATTCTTCCCTCTCTTGTCACCACAAACATAGCAATCAGACTAATCCTACCAGTATACTCCCATTTACACTCTTGAACCTTATAGTAGCCCTCCTTTCTTTTTGTAATCTGTCGAATCCTTCGTAGCGACAATGAAAACAAGCACGTTTTTATCAGTTATTAGCAATCATCACCTTTGAATCAGATGAATTGTATCATTAAAGTAACCTCTATACTTTCCTCCCTCAGGCACAAATACGCCTTTTATTTCTTTAGAAGCAAAGTCATTACCAGTATAATAAATGCCAGAAGCTCCTACATGCCAGAAACCTGCCTTATAAACACAAACAAACTGAATGGTAGGTATATAAAACGTTGATTGCCCTGCTATATTATTATTCCAATAGTTCCCAGCCTCAATTCTGCATACCTGTGTTCCCACATTGCGTTGTTTATGCATATTGCTCCCGTTTGCATCATGATAAAAATAATAGTTATCATTCAGGTAGCAAACTTCCAAAGCACATCCATTCATTCCTCCTGTCACTACAACCGTTCCATCCTGAATAGGAGTTTGTATCCCCACATATCCGGCATTGCCCTGCACATATGGAAAATAAAAATCTGTTGAGTGATGATTAGCAATGTCCCAATAAAACACTCCATTCTTCAACTGTTCATTTATCTGTACAGTACATCCTAAAGGAGTTTGAACTAAATTACGTGTATCAACAAAAAAATGTTCGCTACTCAATACTGTTTGCGGATTTGTTCTTAACTGTGTCAGTCCCATATAAAATATAATTATAGTCTCCTACTCTATTCACTATCAGGATTTTCGGATTCTTCCTTATAAGCTTACACCTCAAAAGTAGAAGCTTTACTGACGACAAACAACTATTTTCTCTTATTGAATTGCTATTTCTTCTGACTACCCCATTAATTTTTTAATATGAATGATAACCGATATAAACCGAGCAAGTCCACCTTTCCCCACCGGGAAAGCATGGACCTGCAACAAACAAAACAAGCAAGGGGAAGCGTCTGTCGCAGATAGCTTCCACACGATTAAGATATATGATTATTCTAAAATGATATTGAATGTATAGTTATTGTTTCGGCGGAGAGAATAGTCATTGATATCACTCCTGCCCAGATCAATGTTTTTTGTATACTCAGTCCCCCCTTTCGTTGCTTTTATTTGGAGTTGCGTGCGTTCATCCCGGTTTGTTCCTGTGGTTACATTCTCCGCCATATAATAATAACGATAAGAAGAAGTTGTTCCCAATGTTCCGGCAGTGATCACCTCTTCCGTATAATCACCGCTTTCCGGTGCCAGATACGTATCCGAAGGGAATAGATAACCTTTGGTCTGCGCCCGCTTCAATTGAATTTTCACGTTGCTGAATACTCCTGCCGTCTTGGCCGAAACAGCTATGTTGAGCCTGCATACCAGACGTCCCAATACCACATTCACAGCGGTGGTTCCGGTAGTAATCTCTCCTTCATAATAGCCGAAAAGACATACATTCCGGTCCGCACTCCGTTCTTTCATCCAGCCCATATCTACCACCAGACTTTTGAAACCATTCAGGTTATCAGGCCACGCGGGAGTCTCCGCATCTGTCAGATTGCCTACTATGCAAAGGGTGCTGCGCCCGGTCCTCAGTGTGACTCCTTCAAGCGTTGTATTGAGCACCGGTGTGGTCAGCACTATCTGTTCACTGCCGATCAGGATACCTTCACGGTCAAACTGCAGAATCCACAAATTACCAATCAGGTTTTCATAATCGGGTGCCATCGGCTGCTCCGCACGGGTAACCGCATCATTGGTAAAAGAAGCGGCAGTGAGCCCAACCGACACTTTTACCACGTCCTCTTCCTGATCCATCGGTTCATGGGATATGCAGGCACCCAACGTAAGCAGACAAACACTAAAAACGATATATCCGAATCTTTTCATGGGACTATTATTAAGTATTACTCTAATTTGTTCATTTCACCACAGATTACACAGATTAACACAGAACTTTTAATCGTAGATATCAACGAGATAAATTATAAATCTGTGTTAATCTGTGTAATCTGTGGTGAGCTCTTATGTATCCATTTCCACATTTTCCGTCCACGAACGGTTTTGCCAGGTCAGCACAGTCACCCCGTTACTGATCTTCACCGTAGCGGTATAGTTATACGAATGCCCTGCTGTCAGATACAAACCGGTCAGTAACATCTGATACTGAGTGGGGTTACCATTCACTTTCAGATTCAGCAACACGCTGATAGAGTGCGAACGTGCATCTGTGGGCAATATGCCGGTATGTGCCATCAGGCTGTTATCGGCATTTTGGGTGGCTTGTGTGATACGTACCGATGCACTTTGGTCGCCCACTTTCACGGGCAGCACCTCTCCATTCACCCAGTCAAAACTGGTTGTATTGTCCAGTGGTTGCTGTATGCCACTGATTTCAATTCCTTCGGCAAGCATCTCCAAGGAGTGTACGCCCTCACCCGCTTTGACAGTAAACTGCATCCGTGCCGTCTGGTTGATGATGGGGGGCAGATACAGGGTCTGAACATTGTTCAATGTACCCCCTTCATCAATTTTCGTAATGGTCACCGCCGTCATGGCTGTTTGCGTATACCGGTCGTCGGTCGCAAGCAGATATTCTCCATTACCGATATTGACAAAACCCTTTGAGTTTAAGGCCTTGGCAGGTGACAGGATTCTGAAGTAATAAGTACCCGCCTTCATATAAAGAGGAGTGCTGCTTGAAGATATTACCGTCCCGTCGTCGTCTACCTCGCAGGGATAAAGCAAACTGCTGCCTGACGTACCGGCGTTACGTACCAGATAGGCTTTGGAATACTCTTCCATTAAGTTCTTGGTATTATCATATACCACCAGTCGTATCGTACTCCCGTCTTCCAGCAAATAAATCGGTTTATCCTGCAATGTTTCACTATCCTGTGCCGTTGCACGGGTACGGACCGAAGGAAGCATAGAAGCGTAATATCCGCCGGCAATGGGATTCACCTGTACCAGTTCCTCCGTATTCTCCTCTTCGGGAGAGGCAGGGACACATGCCGTACAGAGCAGAACCATGATTACATACAACCAACTTTTGAAGACAATCATTCTTTTCATACTTACCATTTTATTGTGAAGTGACATCCCGCACACAACGGACGGAAACGCCGGCAGCCCTGTTCGTAGAGTATACCGCAAAGTAGCGACGACTATCATTGCCCGTATATTTAAACGAAGCAGCATACATATAAGCACCGTTAGGGGTCGATGTCGCATATACTACCTCAGCACCGGCATTATACAGTGCCGCTTGATTGGGATAAATATAACCGGAAACAGGCAGATTGATAAAATCACTGGGATGCACCCAATCATAATCCGTATTACAGGTATTTATATTCAGGTCGGCATCTTTATCACATGGAAACCTCGAGATTGTAACATAGGCGCGATAGCGTGTTCCATAATCCGTTACAGACTGATTGTCTCCAACCATCCCCACCGTCCACATCAGGCGATAAGCTTGTGAAGTTCCCTGATACTTAATTGCATAAATGACTCCATACGGTGCACCACTTGCCCGTTGGCATACATAAACTGTTCGGGCACCTGCCTCCGGGTCATTCGAAGCAACTTCCCTCCAGGACGTTCCGCTATGTTTTGCAAATGTCAAGTCGCCATATTTCTCTGCCGTAGGCATAATTCCATCAAAATCCGCCTTAGTAGGCACGCGCCAGCCCGTCGGACAAGGGTCATTCTTTGTGTTCTTCCAATAAGTAGAACTGGTAGCGGCAGTATTATCCCAATCACCACCGATCATAACGTAACTAAATGTCTTACCGACATCTCCCGGATTAAGCGCTAAGGTCTCCACCGCAGGCCGCCCGACAGGAGCATCGTTTTCATGTCCCACTATCTGTGGGTAAGGTTTTGCACCCCCGTCTCTATCAACCATACTTTTAGGTCTTTGACGCGTCACTCCGTCACTTCCCCTATAGTTTACTGTTTTAGGCAGATAATATGGAATACTTCTTCCCATCTGATACACATATCCTCTGGCTCCTTCCCATCCCTCGGCGGTTGTCATATCCGCACTGGTAGCTCCGAGATTCCGGTCCATCCACATTAGGCCGTTAAAAGTCAGGGGTTGCCCCAGATATTGCGAATCATCATCATGTTCGATCCAATCGTACCGGCGGGGAATAATAGTAATAATCTGTACATCACTGTTAGTGATCGTAATGGTGAGTGTATACTCGTAATTGGGCAGGAAGCGGAAAGGCTCCGTCACGGTTTGACCACTTTCATCTTTCTGAACGTTCCCGTCATCTCCCATAACCGGAACACGAATTTCATACGTATCCGTTCGATCTCCACTGTTCGTTCCCGTCGTAGCCACTTTTATTTTAAGTCCCTCCGCAGCCGTGGTTAGAGTCGGGAATATCAGGCATTCGGCAGCCGCACTGCCCGATTGCCCGTCTATAGTTACAGACTGCACACTTTCCGTCACAGCTTGAGAGAATCCGCTGCCCAGAACCGTACGGTCACTTTTCCCTCCCGTATGGCTGTATTCTCCGGTCGAAAGCAAGAGCGCTCCTTCGCTATAATCACTGACAGAGATACCTTGCAACCGGATATTTTGCAATACATCCGTACCCGTTGAACCACTTTCCGGTTTTTGCTTTACCACCTCAAACTTCAACTTAGACAAAGTATGCTTGAAGGGTAAGGTAATCACTCCCGAGTTGATACCCGATTGTCCTGTCAGCACAGCACGGCGCAAGTCGGGCAGTGCTCCTCCGGCAGAGGAAGTGACGTTGCAAACAGGTACGCCATCTGCTTCGGAACTGCATGCCGGCAGAGTCGTATTACCGTATGTCAGTGCATAAAAGTCGAGGGTTCGGCCTTCAAAACGGTCTTCGTCAGTACCTGCACTCAGATATTCTATCTGATGTGTGCCGTCCGCATCCACGGCCTCCGTGCCTTCCCGCCCATCCATCGTAGAGAGTCTGCTGCTCCACGAACTCCCTATAAGTCCGTATAGCAGGTATTTAGTGCCGTCTGTAAAATGATTCACCGACACATCTCCCGCACGGGTGATGGCCTGCTCTTCACTCGAGGAGAGTGTAAAGCTGTCACCACCCTGCGCAGGTATGTGTTCCTCTTCGGGAGTGCAGCCGGTAACCAGTGCAGCAGTCACGGCTACGGTTGAAAGAAAGAATCGTATTATTGTTTTCATATATTCAGCTCTTTTTATTTAGATTCACCACAGAGGACACAGAGGGCACAGAGTTAGAGTATTTAAGTTTACAGCCCCTCCCTTGTTCATCGTTCCCTGTTCACCGTTCATCTATGTACTTGGAACCGGTTCAGGAACCACCACGGGAATGGTCATTTTTCCTCCATCCCCCCACTCTTTCTCTTCGCCTTCCAGCGTAAAAGAGTCGATATCAAAATTGAGAGTGGTTCCATACGACTCTCCGGCCTGCAACTGAGTTACCGGGGCTCCGGATTGATCCATGAAATTCAGGTTGCCATCCAAAACAGGAAAGCTTGCCTTTCGCGCTCCGGTCGTAAAATTTACATCCTTGGCCACATCCGCTGTCAACGTAAGCCCCGGTGTACCCACAGAGGAAATATCGGTCAGCAAGTCGTTCGTCGCACAGGGTATCAGATAGAATACCGCAATCTGCGTATCCTCCGTACTCAATATCTGACCGGGATGATCGATAGCCAAATCGGCGGAAGCCGGAGCCGCTACATAGTGTTTCACCCCCGTATCCCATTTCACCCCTCCGCACACTAACCGTGAGGGTACTGTCAACCTGAGGTTCTTGACATACAGCTTACCGACCGTGTTGTCCGTACGCCTTGCCTTGAGCACGATGCGTACGGCGGCATGCGCAAACTCCAACGCCCGCCCGAAAGGTTGCTTCCTGCTGCCCGTAACTCCATTCGGAGTAACCAGCACATCGGTCAGCCCTGCTCCCGAAGACGGTAACGAATAGGTGCTGTGACCATCTGCCATAGTCATGGACGAAGGGCAAAGTCCCATCGCCACCACCCGGGAGTTATCAGTCGGATAATCCGTTTCCGTATTATAGGGTGCATCGGCGTAATCACCGATCGCCCCTGCCGGAGCGGAGGTTTCATAAGGAGAGCTCAATGTCCCCGCACTGAATTCCGCCTCTTTCCAGAACAGCAGTAGCGGAGTGCTTTCGCCGCCTGCCACCCCATCCGTACGGGTGAGAGCTACCTCCATGGGCATCTCCTGTTCGTACTCTTCTTCTCCGGATGCACACGAGGCAGACAGCAGACACAGGCAAAGCAGCAGGCATGCCCGGCAGAATCTACTCTTTTTTTCTTCTTTATTCATAGTTGTATGCTTTCTTTTTCAGCTTTCACCACAGAGCAACACAGAGGGCACAGAGAACATATTTTTCTCTTCAATACCCTATAAACAAGAGATTAAAACTTCGTGTCGCTCTGTGGTGAATCATATTTATTTTCCTTTCTACGTCGGCCTGACTGTGATTGTATTACCCGAACTCGTCACCCAGTCCGTTACTTTCATCGTGGCACGCATCGGTTGCGGCAAAGCGGCCGAAGGCAGACTAAACCGGGTAATACGCAGCAGATAATAACGGTTGCGCAAAATGCCGGAATCCGTACTGAAAGCAATTGTGCCGTCGGCAGCAGTTGCACCGTCTATATAAGTGTAATAATAACCGATCCCGCCTTCGTAAGCGGCAAAATCAGTACGTTTCAGGGTACCCGCACCGATGGCGGCCTTCATGCCCGCATAGCTGTAATAGTCACTCCCGTTGGTAAAGTAAGTGCCTGCCGCATGTGCTTCCGCCTCGGCAGGTGTCGTCGTTGCGGGCAAGTAAGTACCGGCATCGGCGGGAGATGTCAGGGTTTGCGTGGTTCCGGCCCCGGTAATAATCTGTTTGGGGACAAACTTCGCCGCTACCAGCAGATGGGTAGCCACCAGGCGGGGAATCTCCGCTTGGGTTGAACTGAGCGTTCCTGTCAGATCCAGCCCGCCTTCAAGAGAGGCGGTAGAAGTGGCAGTCGTGTTCTCCGGACAATACAGTCCACCGGTATAAGCGCCGCTTGTCGAGGGGACAGTGGCCGTAGCATTGTACCGGGGGGCGTCATACGCTTCCGGAGCGCTACCTTCCGTCCGGACACTGCCCAAGGTACGGTAAGCGAATTGCTGTTCAGGCACATCGGGCGCCGACACATAATTGCCGCCACCATCTTTTACCACATACGGGTCTACTTCATAATTAGGATCTTTCCCATCCGAAGGCGCATTCAGATACACCTTCCGGTTCACCGTATTGAGGGCATACCGCACTTCCGACAAACGGATCCAGCCCGGATCATCCGCCGGACGAGCCGCATTGTCGGACATCCGTACATACGCCCCTCCGTCGTCCGTATAGGTATCGCACACCAGCAGCACTTTAGCCACCAACCTTTCGAGTGCGACAGGCGAGGCCGTAAGATCTATATTCACATCGGTACCCGCACTGACCGTTACGGCATCGGCGGCTTTTCCGGTCATGGCAATGCCCTCCGCCTGACGGGCAAACTGTCCGATCACTTCGTCATATCCGTCTCCGGCAGCGGTATACAATCCCAGGCCTCCCGCCTGCCCGCAAATGGCATGCACCTGGCCGGGCAACAGATTGGCACCCACATAGACCTTCTTCCGTCCGGGAGCAGTCGGTATGCGGGCCTGATACACGTCCGTCGCACCACTTGTAGCGCCGTAAACCACTTCGTACTGCACATCATTCCAATCTTCGTTTCCGCTCCCGTCGACCGATACCAGAAAAACGGCGACAGAAGAGATCTTCTCCTCAACCGCTTCGCCCGCCGATACGGCCGCCCGGGTACTTGCTCCCACCACCCGCACCGAGAAACGGACACACGCCGTCACCCGGTCCGTCCCTGCCGGAGTGCCCGGCATATCGGTATCATCGGAGCATCCACATGCCAGCAGGCAGAGCAGAAACCGAAAAAACAAGGTAAATATGCTGCCTTTACAGTTGTGCATCATTCAGTCTGATAATCCATCCGTTAATGTTCAGCGCCTCCAGCCTTCCCATCGGGGTAAGGTAGAAAATCACGTTGAACTGATCTTCGTAATCAAGGTAATCCTGGTCGCTGAGCTCCACACCGCTGCTCTCTTCAAACAGGGGACGCGTCATCAGCAGATAATGCGTCAGGTCGACGTCCACTACTTTCTGTCCCGAGGTGCGGTCCGTCACCACCAGACGGGCCTCCTGCCCTGCCAGTAAGCGCAATGTATTCAAGCGGGCACGTGCCAGGCTGACTTCTCCCGTACGGGTGGCCGCCGGTTCCGTTTCGGACGCGGACTCCGTATGGTAGGCGGCATAAGTCACCCGGTTGCCCGTTATTATCTCGTTGTCGGCATTCAGGTGACCGTTATCCGCCAACAGGGTAAAGTCATAATCATCGGCATCCAGCCCCTCGCCCGAAGTGTCGTGCAGGGTGATGATGAACCGGTTGCTGTCCTTCAGCATCGGCACACTGACCGATGTCAGTTCCGAAGGCTGTATCCGGCTCAACCGGACATGCCCATACCACAGGTGTCCCAGTTCGTCATCCTGACGTCCGTCCCCGTCACGTTCCAGCCAGAGGACCAACTCGTCACGGGTCGAACTGCCCGGTGTGAGCTGCGGTATCCGGTAATGCCGGTTGTCCCCTCCCGCCCAGAACACCAGTTCGTAAACATCTCCGTCTTTATATTCCAGTGGCAGGGTAATGATAGATCCGTTTTCAGTCAGCGATTGCCTGTTTTCAGTGTGCAGGCAGACAAACTGTCCCTGTGCGTCGAACACGTAGAGGGACAATGTGTCAATCTCGTCGGTGATGATGCCTATCCCGCTACCGGGCTGTATCTGTGCATGCAATGCAGGCTGAAGACGAATACGAAAACCACTGGGACAGTCGCCGCGATCGTCCTTGGTCCACGAGCAGGCGGATAAGCCCGCCAACAGGCAAAACCATAAGAACGGCAGAAGCCGACTGCCGGAATGGGAGAAACAGGAGGTCTGAAAGTTATCGGACATGGTTGGGAAAATTTTATGATTGAACAGGGGGTTCACCACAGAGGACACAGAGGACACAGAGTTTTAAGCTCTTGTTTATAGGGTATTGAAGAGAAAAATATGTTCTCTGTGCCCTCTGTGGTGAGTGGGTTAACGTCCCAATACGGCATTATTCGTGCGTACTATCCAGGGTTTGATACTTAACTTCACATTCAGCAATACGGTGGTCGGATCATCGGTTTCGGTATCGGTGATGATATCTTCGGTTACACCGTCTTTGCCCACACCTTGAATACTGGTGACAGTTACTTTATAGACATTGTTGCGGACAATGCCGAACTCCATCACGTCTTCTGCCACATCGTCCGAAGAGATGTGCTTGATCCAATACGGATAATAACAAACGAACTTGCCATCTGCACTCCCTTTTTTGAAGCACTGGACGTCGTTCTTCTTCAGGTCAGCAGGGGCACCACTGGCAGAGCTGGAAGTAGTTCCGTCCGCCAGCAATACGCCGGCTTCCTTCAGCGCTGCAATATCCTTGTAAAAGATGCCGGAATGATAGAAGATTTCAGACATGCTGGTAAATGTGGAGTTCTCTTCCACACCACCACTACCAGTCTTTTTTTGCATCATTTTACTCGGAGCTATTTCCGCTTTAAATACGATACCGGTTGTATATCCGTTCTTCTGTTTATCCTTCAGCATCGTGTTTTCATAGCAGTAAGCGGCGACTTTGGTTTCTGCCGCAGCGGAAGAATAACCCGGCATAGCCGTATAAGTTCCCCCAAAAGAACCGAAAGACAACAAGCCGAATGCGCCTGATCCTTGCAGATACCAGTCGGCATAGCTACCGGCTAAAGCTGCAGGTGTGCCGGCGTAAGTTTTACTATACGTTTTCGGATCTACCACATACGGCAATGAAGTGGTTGAGTTACCATAATTTGCCTCGCCCAAAGGATTCGTTGCAGTGCTTTCTTTATCCACATGACGGAAATAATACCCCTCTTTCCGTGCGTTGACTACATAATAGCCTTTCAGGGTGATATTCGTAATATTGCTGATAGCAGTCACTGTGGTAGAAAAGCTGGTATACACATTAGCGGCAGAAGCCACATTGGCTCCTCCCGCCGTCACCGTAATCTTTCCCATCATACGCTCTACCGTTGCCGCAATGGTTTGTTCCGGATCTTTGGTGATCGTCTGGGCAATATAAGGAAGAGTATTCGTATTATCACCTTTGAAAGAACGGCTCGCCATCACCAGTCCGTCCCCCGGCACAGCAGCTATCACGCCCGTAGCGTCAGCCGTTGTCTTTGCAAGGAAATCGGCTTCGGTCAAGCTATTCTTGCTGCCGTCAGTCACTCCATTGACCGTACCGTTCACCACAATGTAAATACGATAGTCTCCCGGTGTCAAGGCTGTTTTCTTACTGGTCCATACAATCGTTTTAGCGTCGGCAGTGCTGGCTGTCATTTGTGTAAACTGGTCGATGGAAATAATCTCTTTCAACGTAGCGCTACCAAAGCTACTACCCGCTCCTCCCGGAAACAAATACAGGTTGGCGGTCTTCACTTTGTATTCATCCTCCGAACCGGCTTCAGTAGTGTTATCGTCAGTATCTGCCGTCGTACCGGCTCTTGTTTCCGCCACGCCGTTCGGCACGGCAATGGTCACTGTGGTATAAGCTCTCGCTTCTTCTGGATTCTCTCCGCCCGGGATGTCCGTATCGTCGGAACAGGCGGACCAGGTTGTCAGCAGCAAAGCAGCCAACCCCATCATACTCATGTACTTTAGTCTTTTCATTTCTTTTTATATTATGTGATACACTTATTGCGTTATACCGGTTGTCGCGGCCCGTTGTTCCGCATTCATCTTTTTAAGGTTTTCTTCCGCCTCCCGGTTTCCGGCTTTCGCCGCTCTGTGCAGCCATATCCCGGCCTCTTTGTCGTCTCCGCACAACAGATGGCATACTCCCCGTACGTTCCACGAACGTTCGTCCGCCTCTACTGTTTTCAGCAGCCGGAATGCTTCTTCATAATCCCGCACCCGAATAGCGGCTATCGCACGGTTCACCGTATCCGCCACACTGTCAGGACGGTTGGCATACTCCACACGGATGTAACAGGCATCGCGCAACTGCGGATAGAGCACATCCAGTACCGAACGGTACGGACGCCCTCCGGCCAGAGCTTTCAGCCTGTCGTTCCGTTCTTCCTCCGGATGGCTGCGGAGAATGGCAAGCACCTCCTCTTTATACGTCATGTCGCTTTCATTTACCAGTTCGGCCAGCCTGCCCCAGTCTACTCCCCCGGCATTCAGTTCAAACAACGATACAGGCAGGTTCATACGGACCGAGAGAGCATGTCGCAAAGCCTCGGCACGTTTCGCCGACAACTTCCGGTTCAGCTCCGTCGCTCCTTCGGGCGAAGCATATCCGGTGATCGAGATACCTTGCAGGAATGCGCAACTGTCCGCACGCAGCAATCCGATGGCTTCCGTTATCCGGCGCAGGTTTCCGGCATTGGCCGAGTATAGTGTATCCACCACTGCCGACGCCGCACGGAAACGAATACCGATGCCGCTTTCACGCAGGGGACGGCTACCTGCCTCACACAAGAACGGATAGTCAGCCGCATGTTCCGCTACCGACCGGCTCACCTGCGGAGCAACCTCACAAACCGAGGGACGATAGGGCAAAGCCACCGGAAAAGCACCGGAGGAAACGACGCTCCCCACCGTCTGTACCCGGCAGCAACCTTCCCGGTCGATGTCGAGCCGCAGGTTCAAACCACTCTCCATCCACGGAGCATAGCGCAGCGTATCGGTATACAAAAAGGTATCTCCATTGCGGGCGGTCAGCCGATGACCCGCCTCACCGGCACTGCCTTTCAAGAGACGTTGTTGCCTCGCCCTGCGTGCCATGATGCGCCCCGTCACCACAAACGGGCTGAGCAACACACTATCCGAGGCATTGCCCAGACAAGGGGTAATCACCCAGCGGTGACGGGCACGCACTGCGCGGGGGGCTATCTTTATGGCAAACGAGACATATACCTGTCCACCCGCACGCTGCATTCGGACAGCAGTAAGGGCCACTCCTCCGGACGGCCCCGCCGCACGGACAGACGGCATGCCGGAACACAGGGCAAAGGCCGCCAGGCAACAGGCTGACGCCAAAGCCTTCCGAAAGCATATTCTTAAACGGGTCGATCGTATCTTCTCTTTCATAAAACTTTTCATTTTAGCATATAAATCAAGCTGATGCCCACACGGGTCGGTGCCAGGAAGTTTTTCTTATCCGCTCCCCGATATTCGCCACAGGCAGGGCAATTAAAGCGTTTGTACTCGGCATGTACCCATCCCGCGCCTACGGTAGCCTCCAGATTCCAGCGTTTGCCCAGCACCCACGAGTAACCGTATGAAAACCCTGCCATCACCGCCCACCCCTCGTAGCGGGAAGAGGCCGAATGGGAGACAAAAGGCAGACGCACCCGGCTCAGGTTGTACTCTCCCCCTCCGGCATGCACGCCCAGAAAATGCCCGTAGAACGATTGGCAAAGCCAGTAGCGCGCCTCCCCCTGTGCCATCCAGAATTTCCACTTCCGGTTGTTCTCAAAGCTCCACGGACAGGCGCTTCCCGAAACATCGAGTGTCCATCGGGAGGCCAACGCCCACTCGGCGGCAAGCGAAGGAGCGGTCGCGACATCGTGCAGCAAATTGGTTTTAACTGCTGCCCTCTGTGCCAGCACGTTGCCCGAAACAAGCAAAAGCAATATGAATAGTTGTTTTTTCATTCTGTTAGTTTATCTGAAACAAACCGGCAATCCGTTCATAAATCGGTCAGAGGTATCTCCGACAGGTAGACGCGGGTCATCTGGTTGATGATCCCCAACTTATGGGCGGCACGGTGATAGCGTGCGTACATTTTCTCACAATCCGGTTGATTGCAATTCAGATGTTGGTCCGTGGCTTCCATTACATGGAGCAGGGAGATTTGGAAGAGGGGACGGGTCAGCTCATAGATTTCCGGAGTGACATCACCGGCATGATCCGCCTTGACACGTATCAGCCCTGCGGATTCCAATTGCCCCAGAAGTTCGCCAAGAGGCTTACAACTACCTTCTAATTCCTGGAAGTTTACTGTTTCCTGAAGGGAAATATGACGCAAGACAGATATGGCTGTCAAAGTTAACGGCGTAAGCATAAGCTATTTTGTTTTGTTGTGTGATCGTCCGTTACTTTGTAGGTAACGGCAATTAACATAAAATAGATTCGGATAGCGTTCCTGACAGGACACTGAGATTTAAATAATAAAAAACATCTGATGATGGCAATAGAATAATCATCCGCGTTAAATAACAGTAAACGTGGCCAACCCCTCTTATAGTTTTTTTAGGAGAAAATAGGGAAAACTAATGCAAAGCATGCATCTTTTTTAAAATTAATTGCCTTTTTTATAAAAAACTTGTCTTTTTATTTGTTTGTGTGAAAAATAATATCCAATTTTGCAGCAATAATTCATTGCCGTTACCTACAAAGTAACGGTCTATACACTTCTCTGATTACAAGCATAATACACTCTATTTTTCGTTTTTCAAACCGCATTCAGCACATACCGGATTATCTTCCTGTTTGTCCGATCTACTTCCCTGTCCCCGAAAGGCTTCAGGTAAGTTTCGGTCACCTTCACCGAGGAGTGTCCCAACGCACGGCTGATAACTCCTACGGGAGTCTCCTGATGAAAAGCGACCGTGGCCCACGTATGGCGGGCGGTGTATGAACTGAGCCTGCCTCCCAGTTTCAACTCCACCGAAACCCGTTCCAACTGCCGGTTCAGGTTACGCAGGGCACATTGATATTCCTGATAAGGAGTGGGATTTTTCTTTGTATGCCGCTTTCGGGTACGGGGTTGCCCCAGGATAGGCAGCAGATAGCTCGGATGGCAGTTCTCAGCCATCCTCCTGTTGATAATTTCCATCGCCTCATGCGGTACGGTGATGGTCACCTCCTGCCCCGTCTTGTGGCGGCAGTAGGTCAGCACTCCTTTATCGAGATTATTCCTGCGCAAGTGAGCCAGATCGACAAACGGGATTCCCCGAAGCATAAACATCAGCACAAACCAGTCGACGGCTTTCCCTGAAGCGTCTCCATCCGGATGTCCTGCCATCCGGATCATCCGCCCCACTGTCCCCGGACTGACAGCACGTTTCACGTCGGAGCGCGTACCGGTGTATACCTTATCGAAAAGCCCGGTCACATATCCCGGGCGGCCTTTCATCCCTCTGTTGTAGCCCGCACGCAAGGCACGCATGTAAGTCGATACCGTGTTCCAGCTCAACCGTTTTCCCAGCAGCCAATGTTCATACTTGTCCAGAAACACCGGACTCACCTCTTCGAATCCGATCTCCTCTTTTCCTGCACTCTCCCTAAGCGTACGCAGCATATTATGGTAGATACGCCGGGCCGGTTCACGCCCCTCTTCTTTGAGCCTTTCGATCTCAGAAATCATAAATACTGTTAATGTTTCATTCATCTTATCCATTGTTTTTAGTTTACAAATCTCCTTTAGATATAAATTGTGTAAATAGCCGGATAACAGAATCTATATCTTTACAAAAAACATCTAAAGAGACTTTGCAGAACAATCCCCGGGACGATATGCTATACTCTTTTTGTATATCTTTGCCGATCCTAACGTCGTTTTAACAAACATTGGCATCCGCCATCCCATACAAACCTCAAAGTAAAATGAAAAAGAGCATTCAAGACCTGAAAGAGTCATTAAGAAAGAAGGAAGAGAAACAACAGCGACTGCGTGAAAAAGAAGAATCGATAGAAAAAGACATCCGTGTGCTGCGCTACCTGATAGTTAGGGAGGAACAAGCCGCCTCACCACAAGCCCCCCGGAAACGAAAAATCACCCGAAAACAGGTAGGCAGCTTTTTCAGCCGGATCGCCCTATTTTATGAAGACCTGCAACGACGCCTGAACCTCCGCATCACTTACCGCTGCTTCTGCCGCTGGCTCTGCACCCGCTACGAGTTTGAGTCACGCTATCGCGACCGCCACAAGCTGTCGCCTTGCACGGTACTGGGATATTTTAAGAGAGAAAGGGGTGGATGAAGGGGAAGTAGCCTCTGCTCTTTAATTTCGTATCGCCCGTACACTTCTGTGAGAATCCGTGTAATCTGTGGTGAGTTATCCTCCTATCACCCACTTCCCAATATTCCGTTCTTCCTTCTCGAAGGCTACACCCACCTTCACTACTTTCCGCCCGTCCGCCTGATAGGGCAGCAGATATCCCTTTTCATCAATCTGCCTCAAGGCAGCCTCGGCGCTGTCGTTCAGCTTGAACTCAAACACGTAGATGTAGTCCGGTGTCTTCACCACCGCATCGGCACGCCCCCGGGCACTCCGGACCTCCGTCTCCGTAAACTGCCCCATAAGCTGGAAGACGAGGTAGAACACCGTCTGATAATGCCGCTCCGTGCGGTCGTTCAGGTCATAGGGGATACCGGCAAAGAAGCAGCGCAGGCGCGTGAGGAAAGCGTCTACATCGCCGCTCTCCAACTCGCGGATGAACTTGCCGATATAGAACGAGGTGTCTGTCTGGGCTATAGGAGTGTAGAAGGGACTGACGAAGTTGAGGAAACCATATTTCACCTCCTCGTTGGGGAACCCCAGCGTGTACATCCGGAAGCGCTCGTCGTAGTCCTTAATCGTCAGATATCCGCTCTGATAAATCATGGGTATCGGATTGTTTATATCCGCGCGGTCGTCGCTCAGCGAAGCCTCATTCACCTCAATGCCCTCCATCTCCCTCAGGTCGAAATCGGTCTTCTGCAGCATCTCCACCAGGAAGGTGGGCGTGCCGCTCGCAAACCAGTAATTGCCATACGAACGCTTCTGCAAGGCACTCAACACGCTGAAGGGATTGTACATGGAGGTGAATTCCTCGTCTTTGGTGAACCGGTATCCGTCATATTGGCGAGTCAGCCGGTCCATCACCTGCCGGCAGGTCGCATTACTTTTCACTGCCAAGGCTTCCAATTCGGGAGAGAAGGTAGCTTCTATCTCCGCACGGGTCATACCGCAGAGGGTGTTATAGTCGAGGTCGAAACTGATATCGTTCAGTTGGTTCAGATTACTGAAAATGCCCATTTGCGCGAATTTGGTCACTCCGGTGATGAAGACGAACTGCAACCAGGGGTCGGCATCTTTGAGCACAGTATAGAAAGCGGTCAGCGTCTCCCTGAAATCGTGTTGCAACTCCTGATTGTCGAACGAACGCAGCAAGGGTTTGTCATATTCGTCGATAAGCACCACCACGCGGCGCCCCGTCTGTTCGCAGGCGCGCCGGATGACGGTCATGAAACGTCCGGAGTGCGTAATGCCTTCTCCTCCCGTCCGGTATAACTCTTCCCACTGCCGCAACTGCCGCTCAAGTATATCGACCAGCCCCTCACGACTGTCATACTTCTCCGCATTGAGGCTGAGATGCAGCACGGGATATTGCAGCCACTCTTTTTCCAATTTCTCGATAGCCAATCCGCGGAAGAGTTCCTTCTTACCTTGAAAGTAGGCCTCGAAAGAAGAAAGCAACAGGCTCTTGCCAAAGCGGCGGGGACGGCTCAGGAAACAGGGATTGCCCGCTTGAGCCAGCCGGTAAATCAATGCGGTCTTATCTACATAAAGGAAATTTTCGGAGCGCAGTTTCTCAAAACTCTGTATCCCTATCGGGAGTTTTCTAAGCGGGGCATTGATCGGTGTATCCATGGGGCATTGAAGTTAGTCTTTTGCAAATGTACACAATTATTTTTTAGATTCTCACACGTGGTTACAAAAATGTAAGGGATGCAACAATTGTCCCTTCTTTATTATCCTTATACCTATAGATACAAAGATAACATTTTCTTTTCACCACAGAGGACACAGAGGACACAGAGTTTTAATCTCTTGTTTATATATCCTCTGTGTACTCTGTGTACTCTGTGGTGAGCCCCAAATACAATCAAGTCAGCGCTGCCATACCGGTTCCTATCAGAGCACATTCCGGTAATGGAGTTCCTGCTCGCGAACTATCTCTCGTAAGTGGTATCCGCAAAGAAACTTTGCAAACGGCGGAAGAAAGAGTCATAGTCTCCGGCGCGAATCTCACGGACAAACCTCTGAACTTCAAACGGAGCTTCTACCTTATCGGTATTCGCATAGTAGGGAAGCAGGAATTTCATGAACCCCTCCTCCACTTCACGGTTCGGGAATCCCAAACGGTAAATTCCAAATTCACGGTCATACCCCTTAATGGTAAGGTAACCGCTTTGATAAATCACAGGAATAGGATTGGTAGAGGAAGAGTCGATGCTGTTCAATACATCCGCATCGGTTTCCACATGCGCCATTTTATGAAGATCATAGTGATGCATCTGCAACAGTTCTACCAAATAGGTAGGAGTACCCGTTTCAAACCAATAATTTCCAAATTTCATTTTATAGAACGTATTCAGCAGGCTGAAAGGATTGTAAATGCCGATCGAATCTTCCACAAAATGATACCCGTCATAGCATTCCTTCAATTCACGGCACACCTCTTCATAACCCATCCTCTGCCTGTCGGCAAGTTCGTACAATTCTTGCTCCAGATTAGTCCGTATTTCCTCTTCAGTGATGCCGCACAATGCCACGTAACGTTCGTCCATCGACAAATCAATCAGATTGTTCAAAGCACTGAACACACTCACTTTACCAAACTTGGTGACACCGGTCAGAAAAGCAAACCGGATGTATCCATCCATTGTTTTGATGGCTCCATAAAAGGCTTGCAACGTCTTGCGAAACTCCTTTTGCAATTCTTCATCCCCGATGGATTGCAGCATAGGCTTATCATATTCGTCGACCAGAATGACTACACGATGCCCCGCCTGCTTTGCAAGCACGCTCTATGACACCGGCAAAGCGCAGAGACAAAGAGCGCTCCGAAGGTTCAGCTCCATAGAGTTTCTCCCATGCCACAATTGCTTTCTCCAATATATCCTCAAGACTTTGCAGTGAGTCATATTTCTCTATATTCAATCCAGATGCAATATCGGGTGTTTTATCCATTCTTTCTCGAGCTTTTCCATCGCCAGCCCTTCAAAGAGCTCCTTTTTTCCCTGAAAATAGGCTTCGAGGGTAGAAACAAGCAAACTTTTTCCAAAGCGACGGGGACGGCTCAGAAAATAATAACTCCCGGTCTTTACCATTTGATAAACCAATGCTGTTTTATCAATATAGAAAAGGCCCTCTTTACGGATTTTCTCAAAATTCTGTATCCCGATAGGATAGATTTTATTGCTCATATTCTTTTATTCCGGATAAATAACAGACAAACTTATAAATACAAAGATAACATTTTCTTTTGTATTTTACGTGTTGTGTCTTAAAAGAATGATTTTGAGTTTAATTCACCACAGAGGACACAGAGGACACAGAGTTTTAAGCTCTTGTTTGTATATCCTCTGTGTACTCTGTGTACTCTGTGGTGAGCCCAAATACAATCAAGTCAGTGCTGCAATACCGGTTCCTATCAGGTTGGCATTGCTCATGTTATTGATATGAACTTCCACATCTTCCAGTTGAAGTTCGCGAAGAAGTTCCTGCAATTTCTCCATCACAAGAATATTGTAACTTTTATCTTTCCGGCTCTCACTCCAGAAGAGGCTTCCTTCGGCTATCAGACAAATCCGATGAATATCTTTGTTGTATGATTTCAGCAATGCGATCAGTCCGGCAAGGGACGCGGCAACCAGTTGGGCCGATCTGCTATAGATCCAACGGGCCACCTGCACATAGATATCTTTGTGGATATCCGGATAGTTCATGATGGCAGTCAGCTTCCGGGCATCGAACTTTTCTTCAAATTCATCCAACGGAAAGGCCGCTTTCAAGATATCCCCTAAATACATGCCGGACACCGCTTTCTCAAAACGCTGTTTGCCCATGCTGTCGGACATTGCATCCACCGTATCATCCACCGCTGTCAAGAATGGCGGATGAAAGTTGCCCGACTCCAGATTGACAGGAATCAAACCCTCTACGCTGTATGCCGGATCCAGTTTCTTTATCTTGTCAGCGGGAATAAAAGTGGCCATATTCGTACCGGTCCCGACAATCAGGCCGATATAGGCGTCGTAACTCTTGTCGGTAAGCCCGGCAAACAAACTGGCGATCGTGTCATTCAGAACTTTGATGCCTGTAAACTTTATTTTATTCTTTTCATTCAGATAGTCGAGTAAAGGTTTCCCCACAAACTGCCCGACCATTTTCCGGATATCCACTCCTTTGGTCCAACGAAGCAGCTTTGCATCTCCTCCGGGCACTGATTCGGCGGGATAAGAAAAACAATAGCCAATAGGCATTTCCTCTTCCCGTTTTATCTCCACAATCAGATCGGCCAATTCTTTGAACAGTTCTTCGCGCGTATAGCCGGGCGACTTCATGACGGACATGTCTTTCTTCCAGCCATTGTTCGGGTAGATGACCGGCTTTTCTCGCGTGAAATCGACAATCGCCACCCGGTAGTTGGTACCTCCCAGATCGAGGACTAAGGCCTTCCCTTTGACATCGGCCGCCTTGGGCAGAATAAAGGTAGGAATACATTGTATCTCTGCATTTTTTTTACTTAATCCTTCTTCCACTTTCTCCCGGAATGCATAGGCAATTCCTTTGAGTTGTTCGTTGTCCAGTTTAAAAATATTCTTTTCCATGGTGTTGGTTTTATGTATGGATGATCTTTATTTCTGTAAATAACAACTGAGGAGGATTTTTGCTCAAAACCGGGATAAAAACGATTTCACCACAGAGGACACAGAGGACACAGAGATTAATTGGCTGCGCTCTATTTGTTTTCAGACGAAAGAACAGATGAACCAATAAAGAATTATCTGTTCTTTTGTTCTTCTGTCTAAAAAGACTCTGTGTCCTCTGTGGTGAAAGAACAGAACAAAACCCATGCAAGCATTCAGTTCCGTTACATAGTAAAAAAGTCTTTCTCGATAAGCAGAGAATATGCTACTTTGCCACGTAAACAAAAACAACAAGAATGAAAGACTTAAATTTTGACTGGCTGCTGAGTGGAAGCTGCCTGCTGTCGGACGTGGCGATGGCGTATTTTACAACTTGTGTTTATCCCCGCTCGGCGGGCAGACAGATGCGTGAGCAGATAGAACGATATCCGGACTTGCATGCCGAACTACTGGAAGCAGGATACAAACGCTCCAATACACTGCTGACACCCCGGCAAATCTGTATCGTGATACAGCATTGGGGAATGCCCGACACGGTGTACCAATGGCTACGCGAACATCCGGAGGATCGGGTCCAAAAACTGTTCGCCGATCGCAAATTCGACTGATATATGTTAATATATCTTTTTGCTTATTATTTATTTATGTGCAGGTCTGCCTGTTGGCGGCTTCCGGAACAGCCTCCGTAAACAACTGACGGACAACGGACTACAAACCTAAAAGCATGTTGGTGTCCGTGTTGGTGATTTGGAGGCTCTGAATGACGGCAACAGAGGGTCTGAAAGGGTGAAAACAAGGCTCGGTTTCACCCCGGTAGAGTGTGCGTAGGACGGCAATAGGGATCACCGTACACTTTTGCACCAATCTGCACCAATCTGCACCAATCTTTTGCATCCTTGTCCTTCTATGCGTAGCTTTGTCATGCCGTTCGGGAAAGGACGGCACATTCAATAACCTTTAAAACGAAATTCCATGAACGCACCGACCGAGACAATTCTGAAAAAAGGATATATCCTGATTCCCAAATCCATGATCGAAGATTTCTTCAAAACCGGATCGCAAACCGAGGGCTACCTGGAAGCATGGATACAGGTATTGACGCGGGTCAACTACTCCGATACGGAGGTTTGTGTACAAGGCAACCGGATCGTTTGCCGGCGGGGTGAAACCGTATATACCTACAAACAGTGGGAAAAGACACTGGGATGGAGCCGATACCGCACCCGCCGCTTCTTCGAAACGTTGTTCAAATCCGGAATCATGGAGGTGGTAGAGAATCCCGCCGGAATCACCCTGCTCCGGGTAACAGACTATGACCTCTGGACCGGACATAAAAAAGCCGCCACCACCCGGGACAGCCATGCGACGGAAGGCTTTGCCAACTTCTGGGATCTTTATCACCGGGTCACCCAAAAAGATAAGATAAACATAGCCCGTGCCCGGAAAGAATGGAAAAAACTGACGGTAACGGAAAAGAAACTGGCACTGGAAAACATCGAGGAGTATTACACCCACCAAAAGGACATACGCTTCTGTAAACAGGCAGCCACATATCTGGAAGATAAGGCGTTTCTGAACGAATACGAATTTTAAGATTATTCACCACAGAGGACACAGAGGGCACAGAGAAATTTCTCTCTCTTCAATATCCCATAATAAAAGCTTAAAACTCTGTGCCCTCTGTGCCCTCTGTGGTGAACTATACCCCAAACCATATACCATCCAAACATTATGTTACAACCCCAAGCACCCGAACTCGAGGAAACCATCCTCGGAGCCTGCCTGATTGAAAAAGAAGGCATGGCACTGATTGACGAACTGCTGAAACCGGAAATGTTCTATGTCACCCGTCATCAACTGATTTACGCCGCATTGCAGGCGATGTTCCACGCCGGTACGAACATCGACATCCTCACCGCCACCGAGGAGCTTCGCAAACGTGGAAAGCTGGACGATGCCGGAGGGCCGTTCTACATCACCCAACTGAGCAGCCGGGTGGCAAGTTCGGCACACCTGGAATATCACGCACGCATCGTTCACCAAAAGTACATCCGAAGGGAAATGATCGTGGGATTCAGCAAACTGCTGACACTCTCCGGCGACGAAACCATCGACCTGACAGACACGTTAGTGGATGGACACAACCTGCTGGACAGGCTGGAAGGGGCATGTGGGCACAACAGGCAGTTGCGCGATATGGACACGCTGATGCAGGCAACCCTGACCGAAGCGGAAGGACGCATGCAGAAAAATAAGGACGGAGTGACCGGAATCCCCACCGGACTGGCCGAACTGGACAAGATGACAGGAGGATGGCAAAACAGCGATCTGATCACCATCGCTGCCCGTCCGGCAGTGGGAAAAACCGCCTTTGCACTCCATCTGGCAAAAGCTGCGGCAGCGGCCGGACACCACACGGTGGTGTACAGCCTCGAGATGCAAGCCGAGCGGTTGGGCGACCGCTGGCTCCTGTCGGCAGGAGAAATGGACCCATACCTCTGGCGAAGCGGAAAGCTATCACAGGAAACATGGCTACAGGCCCGGCAAACGGCCGGAGAACTGGCAAGGCTCCCCATCTGCGTAGACGATAACCCGGATATGAGCATGGACCGTGTACGCTCGAGCGCCCGGTTACTGCAAAGCAAAGGGAAGTGTGACTTTATCATTATCGACTACCTGCAACTGTGTGACATGCGCACCGAACAAACCAACCGGAACCGGGAACAAGAGGTGGCGCAGGCGAGCCGTAAAGCAAAATTGCTGGCCAAAGAGCTGCACATCCCGGTCATCTTGCTAAGCCAACTCAACCGTGGCTCCGAAAACAGGGCGTACGGACGTCTGGAATTAGCCGACCTGCGTGAGAGTGGAGCCATCGAACAGGATTCCGACCTGGTGCTCCTCCTCTATCGTCCGGCACTGGCACATCTGGCAACAGACAAACAAAGCGGATATCCGACGGAGGGACTGGGAGTAGCCATCATCGCCAAACACCGCAACGGGGAAACGGGAAACGTATACTTCGGACACAACAAGAGCATGACAAAAATCGGCGACTACGTTCCGCCCATGGAATGGATAAAAAAGAATGCCAGATAGAGGCTCCGTTTTCTTAACCTACACATCGTTATTTTCATCATTTTACTTGACTTTACCTGTTTGATTTCGTATCTTTACGTAGTGATTGAGACAAGAAATTTATTAACCTAAACCTTAACTTTTTATTGTATGGAAGTATCAGTGGAGCGCTATCAGCGCAAGAAGTATGTCAATCAGGAGAACTCTCCCATGTTGTATTACATCCGCCAAAAAGCGGGAACAGCCAAAGTTATGGATATCGATGCACTGGCGGAAGATATCCAGACCAATTGCGCCCTGACAACGGGCGATGTGAAACACACCATAGAGGCACTGGTGGAACAGCTGCGAAAGGTGCTGACGCAGGGAAACAAAGTGAAAATAGAAGGACTGGGAACCTTCCACATGACGCTGACCTGCCTGCCAGGCGAAACCGAGAAGGAGTGCACGGTGAAAAATATCAAGCGGGTGAACGTGCGGTTCATACCCGATAAGGCAATGAAGCTGGTGAACGCCAGCCGGAGCATGACTCGAAGCCCGAACAACGTGACGTTTGCCATGGCTTCGGCAGGCGCTCCGGAAGGCGGAGGAAGCGGAGACGGGGACATTGTGGACGACCCGACGGCATAAATCCGCACCACAGATTACTCAGATTTACACAGATTTAAATTTTAAGTTCGATTACAGAGAAAATAAATCTTTATCTGTGATAATCTGTGAAATCTGTGGTGAAACAACGAAACTTAATACAGCAAAAACAATGAAGAAAATACAAAAAATACTGGAATGCCTACTGGCATTCCTGATGTTTCTCCGCGGGGGGAACACCGAAAAATAGAACCGGAACTATGAGAGAAATCAATCTGATTGTTATTCACTGCTCCGCAACCAAAGAAGACCGCTGCTTCACGGAGCATGACCTGGAGGAATGTCACCGAAGACGGGGATTCGAAGGAGCGGGCTATCACTTCTACATACGCAAGGACGGGAAGATCATCACTACCCGACCGGTGGAACGGGCCGGGGCACATGCCAAGGGATTCAACGCACACTCCATAGGCATCTGCTACGAAGGAGGGCTGGACTGCAACGGACGACCCAAAGACACCCGGACAGAATGGCAAAAACATTCAATGCGGGTACTGGTGAAAGTATTGTTGAAGGAGTATCCCGGAAGCAGGGTATGCGGACACAGGGATCTGAGTCCGGACCTGAACGGAAACGGAGAGATAGAACCCGAAGAGTGGATCAAGGCATGCCCGTGCTTTGAGGTGAAAGAGGAAAGCTTTTAAATTCACCACAGCTCACCACAGAGTACACGGAGTACACAGAGTTTTATTGCTAATGAACGGAGCTCACCACAGATTACACAGATTAACACAGATTTATCTATTTCTCAATCTGTGATAATCCGTGTAATCTGTGGTGAAAAACATTAAAACTCTGTGTACTCCGTGTACTCTGTGGTGAAGTTTGTGGAATCAGCATGGCACTGACCCGGTAAACGGTAAACAAAAAAAAGGAAGCTGAATCAAATGATTCAACTTCCTTTTTCTTTGAGCGGAAAACGAGACTCGAACTCGCGACCCTAACCTTGGCAAGGTTATGCTCTACCAACTGAGCTATTTCCGCAATTTTTTGGAGAACGGGGACAAAGATAAGCAGTTTCTCCGTTACAGCCAAACTTTTCACCGGAAAAAAGTTAACTAAGCGGGGTGTACGATGTTAACTGAAATGCCTATAATAAGTTAACATTTTGAACGAAGAAAGTTAACATCGTACATCATAAGAAGTTAACATCGTACGCCACAAGAAAAGGAAACCAACCGACTACGATTAACGGCCGAGCAATGCTTTTTCAGCCTGTGCCATCGTCTCAAAATTAAAACCTTCCACAACATTCTGCATCAAACCGACAATCTCATCGTTACAAAGGTTGCCGATGCTGCCTTCGTGCGTATGACACACCTCCTTGTTAGGAGAGAATCTACCGGCCTCTATGTCCAAGCCGACTTTCTTATAGGCATCACGGAAAGGCATACCTTCACGCGCCAGGCGGTTCACCTCCTCTACACTGAAAATAAGCTGATACTTATCGTCATCGAGGATATGCTCGTTCACCTTGATTTCGTTCATGATATAAGTCGTCATCTGCAAACAGTCTTTCAACTCTTGGAAAGCAGGCAGAAAGACTTCCTTGATAATCTGCAGATCGCGGAAATAACCGGAAGGAAGATTATTGGCTATCATCATTATCTGCTGAGGCAGGGACTGCAACTTATTGCATTTGGCGCGTGTCAACTCGAACACATCCGGATTCTTCTTATGCGGCATGATGCTCGAACCGGTAGTACACTCATCGGGAAGCTTCACAAATCCGAAGTTCTGGCTATTGAACATACAGGCATCGAACGCGAGTTTGGAGATGGTCCCCGCAATGCTCGCCAAGGCAAAGGCCACGTTACGTTCCAACTTGCCACGTCCCATCTGAGCATACACCACGTTGTAGTTAAGCGAATCGAAACCCAGCAGACGGGTAGTCATCGTACGGTTCAGCGGAAACGAAGAGCCGTATCCGGCCGCAGAACCCAACGGATTGCGGTTGCACATTTTGAAGGCAGCCTGCAGAAACAGCATATCATCCACCAGGCTCTCGGCGTATGCTCCGAACCACAGCCCGAAAGAAGAGGGCATAGCTATCTGCAGGTGCGTATATCCGGGCATCAACACGTTCTTATACCGTTCACCCTGCCTGACAAGCACACGGAAGAGCAGTTCCACAGCTTCGGCAATCTCCTTTATCTCCGTACGAGTAAAGAGTTTCAGGTCCAACAGCACCTGATCGTTACGCGAACGCCCGCTATGGATTTTCTTTCCCACGTCGCCCAATTTGCGGGTCAGCATCAACTCGACCTGGGAATGAACGTCTTCCACCCCCTCTTCTATCACAAACTCCCCCTTTTCGGCAGTTGCGTAGATACTCTTCAGTTCTGCAAGCAAAAGGGCCAGTTCTTCTTTTGTCAGCAGCCCGATGCTTTCCAGCATCGTGATATGCGCCATAGAGCCAAGCACGTCATGTTTTGCCAAGTAAAGGTCCATCTCACGGTCGCGTCCTACCGTGAAACGTTCTATATCCTTATTCACCTGAACGGATTTCTCCCAAAGTTTCTGTGCCATAATTGAAAATAGTGTTTAGTGATTAGTAATTAACCGGAGTCCTGTCGCAAACGACCAATTCTATAACTAATAATTAATCAGCGACAAGGCATCCGCCATTTTCTCCAGTCCCTCCTGCAAAGGCTTCTGCACCATTGTCTTCATGAACGGATTCAGTTCCATTCCGATGGTAAGTTTCATTTTGCATTCCGTTTCCGTAACGGGCAACATCTGTATCCACAGGTTGAACGGTAGGGGTGAGGTCGTTGTGGCAAACTTGATACATTTGCAAGGTTCCTTCTCCACAATCTGCAGTACGATTTTCCCTACCGGCGGTACTTCTATCGATAGCGTTTCCGCATCAAAACTCAAGTTCTTCACCTTGTCCTGCGGCAAGCGGTCTTTCACCTTATCCAAATTGTTAAGGTCTGAGAGTTTTTCGTAAACAGCTTTTTGCGAAGCGGGTATCAGCTTCACCGCACTTTCAAATTTAGTCATAATCCAATGGTCTTTAAAAGACAAAAAGAACTATCCGGACAGAATCTATCCGAATGGTTCTTTCGTCATTATCTATCATTATTTAAAACAAGTCTTATTTTCCGGCATCCCAATGTGCAGGGTCTTTGCGCCATTCGTCCAGCGTTTTCACATCTTCTTTCTCAATGTAGCCCGTACGGAGAGCGACCTCAAGCACCGCCTCATAGTTGGTCAGTGTCACCAAAGACACTTTGGCATCCTTGAACGCCTTTTCCGCAACAGGGAAGCCGTATGTATAGGCGGCTACCATACCGATTACATCGCATCCGTCCCGACGGATGGCTTCAACGGCTTTCAAGCTACTTCCACCGGTCGAAATCAAATCTTCTATCACAACCACCTTCATGCCCGGACGAAGTTCGCCTTCTATCAGGTTCTCCAAGCCGTGGTCTTTCGGGGTGGAGCGTACATATACAAACGGCAGGTTCAATGCGTCGGCCACCAATGCCCCTTGCGGAATGGCTCCCGTAGCGACACCGGCGATGGCATCTACCTGACCGAAACGTTCCAGAATCAGACGTGTAATTTCCAGCTTCACGAAATTACGGAGAGAAGGATACGAAAGGGTCTTGCGGTTATCACAGTAGAACGGGGACTTCCACCCTGATGCCCAAGTGAACGGATTAGCAGGTTGTAGTTTAATCGCTTTAATCTTCAACAACTTCTCTGCAAACAATCTTTCTAAAGTTTTCATAGCTGAATTGACTATTATGATAAATATGCTGCAAAAATACAGAAAGCTGATGAAAATAAAAAAAAGAATCCGGATATTTTTTATTCCAATCCGTCATTTTCGTCGGAAAGCGCTATGCAATGACGGATATCTTTCATCTCGAATCCGCGGCTCAAGGCGAAGCGTACCAGTTTGCCGTTCAGTTCAAATTCATTGTCCGCGCGGACACTTTTGCGCTTCGCCGCCAGCAAGTCATTCAGCACCGCGAGATACTCATCTTCGTCTATTTCGTTCAGATATTGCCAGTAAACCCTTTGGGGGATTTTCTTTAATTGCAGCGCCTGCCCGATTTTGACTTTTCCCCACTTGGCGAAGCGGTACTTGTCGTGGATGAAAGCGCGACAGAAGCGCTCCTCGTCAATGTATTTCTCCTGTTCCAAACGGCCGATGATGCGGTCGATGGCATCGTAAGGGATACCCCAACGCTGTAACTTCTCGGCAACTTCCGCACGGCAGTGCTCCGCAGTGGAGCAGTAAGCGGCCAGGCGGCTCAAAGCATCTGTTTCTGTAATTTCTATCATCGTTCTGCGATTACTATTCGGTTATTCCCGGAAATGTCTTTCAAGACCAGAGGACGGGTATATCCCAGCCTGCCAAGCATTGCCACCGTAGCTTCGCCGCAGGCCCTGTTTATCTCAAAGTAGAGCCTGCCGCCTGGGACGAGCATGGTCCGGCCCAGCTCGGCTATCCGCCGGTAGAAGAGCAACGGGTCATCATCCGAAACGAACAATGCCGTGGGAGGTTCCCAATCCAACACATTGCGCTCCATCTCCTTCCGTTCCGACTCCATGACATACGGCGGGTTGCTGACAATCGCTTCGTAGCGCTCCCCACCGTCCGGTTCGTAGGTCAGTACGTTTCGCCGGAAGAAACGGACGTTTCCTCCGAGCATATCATTATTCCGCCGGGCGATAACCAGGGCTTCTTCCGAGACGTCCCACGCATCCACGCTTGCAGCGGGAAAAGCCTTGGAGAGAGAGACGGCGATGCAGCCGCTTCCCGTCCCGATGTCGAGGATACGCGCACCGGGCGGCACTTCCTTCAGCATCGTCTCCACCAGTTCCTCCGTTTCCGGACGGGGGATAAGCACGCCGGGAGCCACGTAATAGGAGCGTTCCAGGAAGCGGGCGCTCCGCTGTATGTACTGTATCGGCTCGAAATCGCGCAAGCGGGCAAGAATGCTGTCCAATTCCTGCTTCTCCTTTGAAGATAAAATCATATCTTTGCCCAAGTAATAATCGACCGCCGTCTGTCCCAGCATTTCGCAACAGATGATGCGGGACAGGTTGGCAGCTTCTTGCGCGGAGTAGCATTCCTGCAAGGCGCGGCGGATGTGGGAAACGGAGATATTCATGACATTCGTTTTTTCGGGCTGCAAAAATAGTGGAAATTAAGAGTAATACAACGTATGGAAGAAGAAAAATATATGCGCCGATGCATCCAACTGGCGCGAAACGGGCTATGTAATGCGGCTCCCAATCCGATGGTAGGCGCGGTTGTCGTGTGCGACGGGAAGATTATAGGCGAGGGATACCACGTGCGTTGCGGCGAAGCGCACGCCGAGGTCAACGCCATCCGCTCCGTCAAAGACCCCGCCCTGCTGAAGCGCGCCACCATCTACGTCAGCCTCGAGCCTTGCTCGCACTACGGAAAGACACCGCCCTGCGCCGACCTTATCATCGAGAAACAAATCCCCCGCATCGTCATCGGTTGCCAGGACCCTTTCGCCAAGGTGGCGGGACGGGGCATCCGGAAGCTGAAAGACGCAGGCAGGGAAGTCACCGTCGGCATACTGGAACAGGAGTGCAGGGAGCTGAACCGCCGGTTCATCACGTTCCATACCCTGCACCGCCCGTACGTCACCCTCAAATGGGCGGAGTCTGCCGACCGCTGCATCGACAAGCTTCGGGAAGGCGGAAAGCCGGTTGTCTTGTCCAGCCCGCTCACTTCCATGCTTGTCCACAAGAAACGAGCCGAGCACAGCGCCATCATGGTGGGCACCCGTACTGCTGAGCTGGACAATCCGAGCCTGACGGTCCGCAACTGGCAAGGCCGTTCGCCCGTGCGAATCGTCGTAGACCGGAGACAACGGCTCTCTTCCGGCCTGCACCTGTTCGACGGAAGTGTCCGCACGCTCGTCTTCACGGAAGAGGCGCGTCTGCCGCAGCCCGGAGTCGAGTACATCCCCGTCGATTTCCGGCGGAACATACTGCCGCAAATCATGGAACACCTCTACGCGCAAGGGCTGCAATCGCTGCTGGTGGAAGGCGGAAGCACCCTGCTGCAATCTTTCATCGACGCAGACCTGTGGGATGAAGCCTTTGTGGAAGAATGCCCCCTGACACTTTCCCCCGGTGTTAAAGCACCTGAAATAGGTAATAAAATACCTTACACCACCGAACAATATTTCGGCAGAAGTTTTCGGCATTACATCGCCACAAGATTAGGCTAACAGCCTTATCCAAGGCTCTTTTTATCGGAAGAAACAGCCCTATTATCTATAATTTTATATAAAACTTCCCGATAAAACTGTTTATAGACAAAAATGTTCCTATTTTTGCAACTTGTAAATAAACATTGTCTTTCAAATGAGAATAAAGTTTTTAGCAATCATCGCGAGTTTCCTTTTTGTTTCAATCGCAATAAGCTCGTGCCTTGACTCTGACGACGCCACAGTAGAACTAAGTTCCGATGCAACGGTATATGCCTTTGGCATTGACACCGTATACGGCAAATATTATAAATTCACGATAGACCAATTAAACCGAAGAATATACAACCGCGATTCCCTGCCCGTAGGAGCGGATACGGTTATCGACCGGATACTGATTGACACGTTCAGCGTAAGCGGCTGGATTACTTCAAAGGACGAACTGGACATCAAAGGCGATACGCTGTTCAATATGTCCGACTCGGTAGACCTCAGTAGAGCAATGAACAAAGCGAACGGGATGAAGTTCAAAGTACACGCTCCGGACGGCGTCACCGTCAATGAATATACCCTCGAAATCAGGGTTCACCTGCAAGACCCGGACTCCCTGGTATGGAACAGGATGGCCTCCCCCCTGCCTACAGCCGCTCCCGCAAGCGGCCAAAAGGCAGTATTGTTCGATGGGAAACTATGGGTGTTCACGCAAGACAAAGCATATTGGGCACAGACAAGGGGAGAGTTCAGCTGGACCGAAGCGGACTACACGGGCTTTCCTGCCCAAGCGCAGTTGGCATCCATCGTCCGCCTTCAATATAAAAACGGCGAGAGCGAGGGAGAAAGGCTTTACATCGTAACGGGAAACAACGACGTATATTCCTCCGACAATGGAACGGAATGGGCAGCAGTCGATTGGGAAGGCATAAGCGGTGTCAAGACACTGATAGCAAGTTTCCCGGATGTCCTGACGGTCATCACCACGGACAATAAAGTCTACACAGTCGACCATCAAGGCTCGAAGACGGAAGGGCAACTGACTGACGAGCACAAGAATTTCCCCGTTTCCAACATCTATTCCACCAGTTTCAGAGACTTTTATCAGCCGCAAGTCATGATAGTAGGCAAGCCTGCCGCCGATGCCCAACCGGAGCAAACCATCCCTTGGGTTTCCGAGAACGGCAAGGAGTGGGTTTCTTTGGCGAATACAAGCTCTTACGACGTATATTGCCCCCCTTTGGCAAGTCCTGCCGTGATGCACTATGGCGACAGCTTCTACATTTTCGGCAGTGCGGAACCGGATAAGCTTGATGCCATTTACTCTTCCATTGACGGTATATCCTGGCGCAAGACCAAAAGAAAATTCCTGTTGGACGAAAAGATGACAGAGATAACCGCCCCCTACTCCATTGTAGCGGACACTCCTTATATATGGGTAATATTCGGCGGAGACGGAAAAACAAACGCCGTCTGGCGCGGGCACCTCAACAAGCTGCTGCATGATGCCAAAGCGCGGTAACCTCATTGTTTCCGTGCCCCTTTATATATATAATAAGGTATAAGATGAGAATAGTAACCAAGACAAGCGATGTAAGTATAGAAAGATGCTGAATAAAGAAGAACTTGATTTAAGCCGGATTCCACAACACGTGGCAATTATCATGGACGGCAACGGACGTTGGGCAAAGCTGCGCGGAGAGGAGCGTTGTCACGGTCACCAAGCCGGTGCCGAGACTGTACATATCATTGCAGAAGAAGCGGCCAAATTAGGCATCAAATATCTGACTCTATATACGTTCTCCACCGAGAATTGGAACCGTCCTTCCGATGAGGTAGCCGCACTGATGGCACTCCTTTTCGACTCCATCGAAGAAGAGACCTTCATGAAGAACAACATCCGCTTCCGGGTTATCGGAGACCTGGCCAAGCTGCCCGCCAACGTGCGGGAACGTTTGGAAACCTGCATCGCACATACCGCCGGCAACACTGGGATGTCTCTCGTATTGGCCATCAGCTACTCCTCCCGCTGGGAGATAACGGAAGCCACCCGCCGGATTGCGACCCAGGTGCAGAACGGCGAACTGACTCCCGACCGGATAGACGACAAACTGCTGTCGCGGTATCTTGCCACCGACTTCATGCCCGATCCGGACTTGCTGATACGCACGGGCGGAGAAGTGCGCCTAAGCAATTACCTGCTTTGGCAGTGCGCCTACTCGGAACTTTATTTCTGCGACACCTACTGGCCGGACTTTCGCGAAGAAGAACTTCGCAAAGCCATTTATGATTACCAGAAGCGTGAGCGCAGGTTCGGAAAAACCAGCGAACAAATCAGCTGACCGGACAGACACAAATTGTAGAATAGTAAATTGTAAAAACAATAAATAAAAAGATGTACTATCGTATTTTCTCCATACTCGTAGCGTTTATCTGCCTCTTCAGTGGTGCACTGACCAGCGCGGCACAGGACATTAGCAACCCCGATGAAGCCGAAAAGCCGGTTATCCTCTATTCGGGCACACCCAAGAAATATGAGATTGCGGATATCAAGGTAGTCGGAGCCCAGAACTATGAAGATTATGTCATCATCGGTTTATCCGGACTGTCGAAAGGTCAGACAATTACCGTACCCGGCGATGAAATCACGCAAGCCTGCAAACGCTATTGGCGACACGGCCTCTTCTCCGACGTGCAAATCACCGCGGACAAAATCGAAGGCGACCGAATCTGGCTTACCATCCACCTGACCATGCGCCCTCGTGTTTCCGATATCCGCTACCACGGCGTGAAGAAATCGGAGCGTGAAGACCTGGAAGCCAGGGTAGGCCTGATTAAAGGTAACCAGATTACCCCCAACCTGACAGACCGCGCCAAGACGCTGATTAAGCGTTACTTCGACGACAAAGGTTTCAAGAACGCCGATATCATCATCGCCCAAAAGGACGATCCGGACAATGCCAACCAAGTCCTGGTAGACATCAGCATCGACAAGAAGGAGAAAGTCAAAGTACATAATATCACAATTGTCGGCAATCAGGCCATCACCACCAAGAAGCTGAAGCGTGTGATGAAGAAAACGAACGAAAAAGGCAAGTTGACCAACCTTTTCCGTACCAAGAAATTCGTTGAAGAGAACTACGACGCCGACAAGCAACTGATTATAGACAAGTACAACGAGCTGGGTTATCGCGATGCCATCATCGTGAAAGACAGTATCAAGCCATACGATGACCGCACGGTAGACATCTTCATGGAAATTGAAGAAGGACAGAAATACTACTTGCGCAACGTGACCTGGGTCGGCAACACCCTCTATCCTTCCGAGCAGCTGAACTACCTGCTCCGCATGAAGAAGGGCGATGTCTACAACCAGAAACTGCTGGAAGAGCGTACCAGCACGGACGAAGACGCCATCGGCAACCTTTACTACAACAACGGTTACCTCTTCTACTCGCTCGACCCCGTGGAAGTGAACATCGTGGGCGACTCCATCGATTTGGAAATGCGTATTTTCGAAGGCCGTCAGGCAGCCATCAACAAGGTCAGCATCAACGGCAACGACCGTTTGTATGAGAACGTAGTCCGCCGTGAGCTTCGCACCCGTCCGGGACAACTGTTCAGCCGCGAAGACCTGATGCGTTCCATGCGTGAAATCCAGCAGATGGGTCACTTCGACCCGGAACAAATCAAGCCGGACATCCAGCCCAAACCGGAAGACGGTACGGTAGATATCGGCTACGACCTCGTCTCAAAGGCGAACGACCAGGTAGAGTTCTCTGCCGGTTGGGGACAGACGGGTATCATCGGTAAGCTGAGCCTGAAGTTCACGAACTTCTCCGTAGCCAACCTGTTGCATCCGGGCGAGAACTATCGCGGCATCCTGCCGCAAGGCGACGGACAGACGCTGACCATCAGCGGACAGACCAACGCCAAGTATTACCAGTCGTACAGCGTATCGTTCTACGACCCGTGGTTTGGCGGCAAGCGCCCGAACGCATTCTCGGTATCTGCGTTCTACTCCCGCCAGACGGATATCAGTAGCCGTTACTACAACTCGGCATACATGAACAACTACTACAACAGCTATTATAGCGGTATGTACGGTTACGGTATGTACAACTACGGCAACTACAACAACTACGAAAACTATTACGACCCCGACAAGTCCATCCAAATGTGGGGATTGGCCGTCATGTTCGGTAAGCGTCTGAAATGGCCGGACGACTACTTCCAGTTCACCGCCGAGCTCTCCTACCAGCGCTACATCCTGAGCGACTGGCAGTACTTCCCTGTCACCAACGGCAAGTGCAACAACCTGAGCATCAACCTCACCTTGTCGCGCAGCTCCATCGACAATCCCATCTATCCGCGTCAAGGTTCCGAGTTCTCGCTGTCGGCACAGCTGACACCGCCCTACTCCCTGTTCGACGGTACGGACTACAGCAAGTACAGCACCAGCAACCAGGACGACATGAACAAGATGCACAAATGGATTGAATACCACAAATGGAAATTCAAATCAAAGATATACATCCCGTTGATGGACCCCATCAGCGTGAAGCGCACTCCGGTATTGATGGGACGCGTAGAGTTCGGTCTGCTGGGTCACTACAACAAGTACAAGAAGTCGCCGTTCGAGACCTTCGATGTGGGTGGCGACGGTATGACGGGATATTCCAGCTATGCGACCGAAAGCGTAGCCTTGCGTGGATACGAGAACAGTTCGCTCACCCCCTACGGTTACGAAGGCTATGCCTACACACGTCTCGGTCTGGAATTAAGATATCCGCTGATGCTGGAAACAAGTACCAGTATTTATGCGTTGACATTTGTTGAAGCCGGTAACGCTTGGCAAGATGTGAACAAATTCAACCCGTTTGATTTGAAGCGTTCTGCCGGTGTCGGTGTCCGCATCTTCCTCCCGATGATTGGTATGATGGGTATCGACTGGGCCTACGGCTTCGACAAGGTGTTCGGAAGAAGCGAGTACGGCGGCAGCCAGTTCCACTTCATCTTAGGACAAGAGTTCTAATTTGTTCAACTAAAACCAGAACGTTATGAAAAAGAATTTATTAATCATGTTTCTGCTGTTTGCCGCAGGCATGACAGCCAACGCACAGAAGTTTGCCCTGATTGACATGGAATATATCCTGAAGAACATCCCTGCCTACCAGCGTGCAAACAACGAATTGAATCAGGTGTCCAAGCAATGGCAAGGCGAGGTCGAGAAGCTGGGCAAGGAGGCCAAGAGCCTGTACGACAGCTACCAGTCATCCGTCAAGACCCTTTCCGAAGCGCAACGGACGAAGCGGGAAGAAGAGATTGTCGCCAAAGAAAAGTCCGCCGCCGAACTGCGCCGCAAGTATTTCGGCCCGGAGGGCGAGCTTTTCAAGAAACGCGAAGCCCTGATGCAGCCTATCCAGGATGAGATTTACGAAGCCGTCAAGGAGATTGCCACACAGAGAGGTTATGCCGCAGTCATCGACCGCGCATCTGCTTCAAGCATCATTTTCGCCTCTCCGAACATCGACATAAGCAATGAAGTGCTTGTAAAATTAGGATATTCAAATTAATTTCATACATTTGCACCCCATACAAGGAATAATCATTCAAATAAACAATAATATTATGCTTAAGAAAATCGCACTGCTCGTAGCCATGTTCGCTCTCCCGCTGGGAGCGATGGCACAAAACAAGTTCGCTCACATGAACTCCCAAGAGGTAATCGTCACCATGCCGGAATATACCAAAGCACAAGCCGACCTGGAGGCCATGTCCAAAGAGTACCAGTCGGAAATGCAACGTACTCAGGAAGAGTTCAACAAGAAGTATCAGGAGTTCCTGGCACAAGCCGACTCGCTGCCCAAGAACATCGCCGAAAGACGCCAGAAAGAGTTGCAGGACATGGCACAACGCCAGGAGCAATTCCAGCAAGAAGCTTACCAGTCTATGCAGAAGGCACAGCAAGATGCCATGGCTCCTATCTACAAGAAGCTGGACGATGCCATCCAGGCTGTAGGCAAGGCTGAAGGCGTGGTATACATTTTCGACCTGGCACGTACGCCGATACCTTTCGTAGGTGCACAAAGCGTAGATGTGACTGCCAAGGTAAAAGCCCAACTCGGTATCAAATAATAATGACGTCCGATAAACGGTGCATCCCTGTCTGAGTAAGGGGATGCGAACGGGTAGAGCGTGGATTTGCATCCGCGCTCTATTTTTTATAAAGCTCGCCACAGATTACCCTGAAATATCATGGTTTCCCGTGATACTCCGCATTGTATTTATACCTACCTTTGCTTTCAAACAAAACAAGAGTAAATACAGAACCAATCATTCACCCATAACACTCCACTGAAACTATTATGAAAAACAATCGCTTGCATATCTTGTTTTTAGTCGTACTCCATTGCATCTACGGTACATCCTTGTCTGCCGGAAATACGGACAAAATAGATTTGGAATCTTTCCCGATGGGAGTGATGCGATGCGGTAACGGTGCAAAGATAGTCACCGCCACTTATACAGGACGAAACGGCAACATCACGCGCCGCATGATTTACGACACACAAGGTATTCCTGTAATGCACACTGCCGTATACCTGAACGGCAACCAGACCGACACCGTACTGTTCGACCGGGAAAGCCGTGTGATGGCGACCATGAGTAACCGGGACCATTCCCGCCAAATTTCAGACGGAACCATCTCCGACTACACGAAATACAAGGATGCCTACAAACTCGTCCAGCCCAAACGCAGCTATTCGGTCAATATCGATGCGTCTTCAAAGACCCCGCAAGGCGACTGGACAAAAGCATCGTACGTGTACGGAAAGATAGCCCGCGACATCGAATACAACGAGACGGCGGAATACAAGGCCACGCTGAACGCCGCCCAAAAACTGATTGAAGAGCTGGAACCGGAATACGCAGGCAGAAAACAGGACTTGGAAAGCAATAAAGGAGCCGTCTTCCTGTTATTTGGAGCGCTCGTCATTCTCGGAGTGCCCTTCATCGCATTCATATTCATGATTACGCGCAAAATGCGTCCGTCGCTAAGGTATCTGCTCCGCCATGTGGTGTTGTTCTTTATCCTCTGTCCGATGCTCCTGGGCGTTTTATTGAACTCTGCCGTCAACGACACAAGCTGGATTACGATGATAATGCTTGCCGCAGTTGGCGGATGCTGGCTGTTCTACGGCAAGAAGTATTTCCGGAAAATGGCGGAGCACCGGGAACTCAGCAACGCCTACCTCCTGTTTTCGGTCATCGCCGTCTCCGGCTTGATAGGTCTAATCACCCTGCCGATGATGGTGGGCATGATTCTACCGATTCCTTTGATAGGTACGTTGGCAGGTTACGCCGCAGTGGTCTTGCTGATTGTATACCACGACCCTACCACCTACCGCTGTCCGCAGTGCCACGTCAACGATTCCTATTTCGAATATAAAGTAACGCCGGACGGTCGCCTTATCAAGGTCAGCAAAGACCGCAGCGGAACGGTATCGTCCCCTGTCCTCAACCAAGCCCTCAACCGCCTTGAGCGGGAGACGGTCGACAAGAAGACCACCACAACCAGCGTATACCAGATGGAACGTGTACACAAGCGTTGTTCGTGCTGCGGCTATTACCACTCCTACCGTCGCCGAGGTGCGTTCTTGAGTCAGGACATAAAGGCAGACACGACCAAGACCAAAGAGCACGCCGATTTGGATTAGCCTGGAAACCCTCATTCCGGCTTATCTTCCATACCGGCTATCTGAACAAATCCATCAGCCCACAGGAGTCTTCCCAGGTACATTCATCGGGGCAGTCGTGGAAGCGGGCGATGGCTTTCACGACCGCATCGGTCAGCGCGGAGCGCTCTTCCGCCGAAAGTCCGTTCTCACCTATGACGAAATAGGCAAGCCGTCTGACAATCTCGAGAGACTCGGTGTATGCACCGACGCGATAGGCATTGTCGGCGATGTGAAGGAAATCCTGTGCGTCTTTGAAGTCCATAATCAATGTAGTTTGGCGTAAAGGTAACGATAATTTCGCAGAAAAACGCCGCTTCCTCTGAAACTCCGCATCTTTTCCCCCGAAAAGAAGACACGAATTATCCCAAAGGGATGACACTAATTTCTAACAAGAGGAAAAACGGTTCTTAAAGGAATTTCCATTATCTTTGCCGCACACTACATTCTTAAACGTCAAGAAAGACCGTATGAAACGAACCTTACCATCCAGCCCCGGGCCTATCGGCGTATTCGATTCCGGATACGGCGGGCTCACCATCTTGAGCAAAATACGGGAAACCCTGCCGGAGTACGACTACATCTACCTGGGCGACAACGCCCGCACGCCTTACGGGACACGCTCGTTCGAGGTAGTCTACGAGTTCACCCTGCAAGCCGTCAGCAAGCTCTTCGCGATGGGCTGCCACCTCGTCATCCTCGCCTGCAACACGGCATCCGCCAAAGCACTGCGCAGCATACAGATAAACGACCTGCCGCAGCTCGACCCCGCACGCCGCGTGCTGGGCGTCATCCGCCCCACCGTGGAGTGCATCGGCGGCATCACCCGCAACCGCCACGTCGGGGTGCTTGCCACGGGCGGCACCATCAAGTCCTACTCCTACCCGCTGGAGATACACAAGCTGTTTCCCGACATCAAAGTGAGCGGCGAAGCCTGCCCGCTGTGGGTGCCGCTGGTGGAGAACAACGAGGCGCAGGGCGAAGGCACGGACTACTTCATCCGCAAGTACATCGACCGGCTGCTCGCCAAGGACCGGGAGATAGACACCGTCATCCTGGGCTGCACGCACTACCCGATACTCCTGCCCAAAATCCGGCAGCATATGCCGGAGGAGATTACCATCGTGTCGCAAGGCAAGCTGGTGGCGGACAGCCTGAAAGACTACCTCCGCCGCCATCCCGAAATGGACGCCAAATGCACCCGTGGCAGCCGGTGCGCCTACTACACCACGGAAGCGGAAGAGAAGTTCATCGAATCCGCCTCCATCTTCCTGAACGAATCGGTAACGGTGCAGCGCATCGAGCTGTAGGCCACCGGCAGCGGACGGCAAAGGGCAGGAAATGCCCGCGCCCTACGGCTGCAAAACGTTGCAAAGCTTTTGCAGTCACGTTGCATCTATAGATGCAGTGACGCTGCAAAGCAGTTGCAGTAGCGCTGCAACCATAGATGCAGTGGCACTGCAAAGCGGTTGCAGTGGCGCTGCAAAAGGGATGCAGTGGCTCTGCAATCGCTTTGCAGTCGCTCTGCAACCGCTTTGCAACGAGCCTGCAACCGTTGGGCAGCGGCAGTCCGCAAGTGAGAAGCCGCACATGAAGCAGCGTTTCCGGAACAGCGCCCTCATTGAAAGGAATCAGGGGCAGTGCTTCGATGAAAAAGCCGCGCCGCTGGCTCCTTCCAATGAAAAAGTCGCGCATTTCCTGCCGTACGATAAACATTAAACCGGAAAAACTTGTTATCTTTGTAAACGTAAGAACCCTAAATTCATACCATTATGAAAGAGAAAGAAGACAAAAGCAAGCTCATCGAAGTGTTCAAGGGATCGCTTTGGGAAGCCGAACTGATGAAAAGTATGTTAGGAAGCAACAATGTCCGGTCGACCCTGAAAGACGGAATGGTGGTCAACATCGTCCTGCCCGAAACGGCGGTCGACGTGGCTGTGCTCGTCAACGAAGCCGACTACGAAGCCGCCATGGAAGTGGTCCGCGCCTACGAAAAGAGAGAAGACTGAGATTGAGGACATAGCGGCTGAAAATGCACACAAGCCCTTCCGGCGTCCTCCCCCCAACAACTACAAATATGGAACAACAACTGACAAGAATCGCTGTCAAGATAGGCAGCAACGTATTGACGCGCCGCGACGGAACGCTGGACGTGACGCGTATGTCCGCCCTCGTGGACCAAGTGGCGGAACTGCACAAGGCAGGCATCGAAATCATCCTCGTCTCTTCCGGCGCCGTCGCGTCGGGACGCAGCGAGATACGCCCCGCCAGGAAGCTGGACAGCGTGGACCAACGCCAGCTCTTCTCCGCCGTCGGGCAGGCCAAGCTCATCAACCGCTACTACGAGCTGTTCCGCGAGCACGGCATCCCCGTGGGACAGGTGCTCACCATGAAGGAGAACTTCGCCACCCGCCGCCACTACCTCAACCAGAAGAACTGCATGACCGTGATGCTGGAGAACGGCGTGATTCCCATCGTCAACGAGAACGACACCATCTCCGTCAGCGAACTGATGTTCACCGACAACGACGAGCTCTCCGGACTGATAGCCTCCATGATGGACGCGCAAGCCCTGATCATCCTCAGCAACATCGACGGCATCTACAACGGCCCGCCCGCCGACCCCGCATCGGAAGTCATCCGCGAGATAGCGCACGGCAAGGACCTCTCTGCCTACATACAGACGTCCAAGTCGAGCTTCGGCCGCGGCGGTATGCTCACCAAGACCAACATCGCCCGCAAAGTGGCCGACGAAGGCATCACCGTCATCATCGCCAACGGCAAGCGCGACAACATCCTCACGGAAATCCTACGAAATGAAGAACGAAGAACGAGAAATGAAGAACGAAGAATGAAGAATGAAGAATCGGGCTACGCTGTCACGCCGCAAGAGAATTCTTCATTCTCCACTCTTCATTCTTCATTAACCTACACCCGCTTCATCCCCGCCCCGCAACCCGTGTCAAGCGTGAAGAAGTGGATAGCCCACAGCGGAGGATTCGCCAAAGGGGAACTGCACATCAACGAACGCGCCACCCGGGTGCTCGCTTCCGACCAGGCGGTCAGCATCCTCCCCATCGGCATCACCGACGTGCGGGGCGAGTTCGAGAAAGACGACATCGTGCGCATCATCGACTCCGAAGGAAACCCGATAGGCGTGGGAAAAGCCAACTGCAGCTCCACACAGGCCCGCGAGGCGATGGGGAAGCACGGCGAGAAACCCGTAGTGCACTATGATTATCTTTATATCGAGTAACAGCCCGCTAATCCCGATTATAATCGCTACATTTGCGGAACGTATCAACTAACAGACCCAAAAAATGAATTTAGACAAGACCTTTGCCGCCGTACAGTATGCCAGCCGCAAACTATTGGCACTGAACGACGAGGAGATTAACCGGATATTGCTGGCCGTCGCAGATGCCGCCGAAGAACGAACCGACTTCATCCTTGCCGAAAACAGGAAAGACTTGGAACGCATGGACGCCTGCAACCCGAAGTACGACCGCCTGATGCTGACCCCCGCCCGCCTGAAGGAAATCGCCGACGGCATCCGCAAGGTTGCCCAACTGCCCTCGCCGGTGGGACGCATACAAAAGCAGGGAGTGATGCCCAACGGACTGAAGCTAAAGCGCGTGAGCGTGCCCTTCGGAGTCATCGGCATCATCTACGAGGCACGTCCCAACGTCAGCTTCGACGTCTTCTCGCTCTGCTTCAAAAGCGGCAACGCCTGCCTGCTGAAAGGCGGAAGCGATGCGGACTACTCCAACCGCGCCATCATCAGCGTGATACACGATGTGCTGAAACGGTTCGGAACAGACCTGCACGTCGTAGAACTGCTCCCCACCGACCGCGAAGCCACCACAGCCTTGCTGCACGCCAACGGCTACGTAGACCTGATTATCCCGCGCGGCAGCAGCAGCCTCATCAACTTCGTCCGCCAGAACGCCACCGTGCCGGTGATAGAAACCGGTGCTGGCATCTGCCATACCTACTTCGACCGCTACGGAGACGCAGCGAAGGGAGCCGCCATCGTCAACAACGCCAAGACCCGCCGCGTCAGCGTGTGCAACGCCCTGGACTGCCTGCTGGTGGACGCCGACCGCATGAGAGACCTGCCCGCGCTCTGCGCGCCGTTGCAGAAGAGCAACGTGATTATCCACGCCGATTCGTTCGCATACGCCTCCCTGAAGGGCCGCTACCCCGCCGAACTGCTGAAAGAAGCCACAGAAGACGACTTCGGAACGGAGTTCCTGGACTACAAGATGGCAGTGAAGGTGGTGGACAACATAGAAAGCGCCATCGGACACATATTGCGGTATGGCTCCAAGCACAGCGAATGCATCGTCACCGAAGACAAGGGACACGCCGACCGGTTCTGCCGCGAAGTGGATGCCGCCTGCGTCTACGTCAACGCCCCGACCTCCTTTACCGACGGAGCACAGTTCGGACTGGGTGCCGAGATTGGCATCAGCACACAGAAACTGCACGCACGCGGCCCGATGGCACTGGAAGAAATCACTACGTACAAGTGGATTATCGAAGGGGAAGGACAGACGAGAGAGTAGAGAGTAGTGATTAGTTCTATAGTGATTAGTGATTAGTGATAAATGTTTTCCACTCTATTAATTACTAATCACTATAGAACTAATCACTATAGAACTAATCACTTATCACTTATCACTATAGAACTAATCACTAATCACTATAGAACTAATGAAGAACTTTACTTGCGTGCAGGACATCGGCAATCTGAGAACTGCACTGGACGAAGCGTTTGAAATCAAGAAAGACCGCTTCAAGTATGTGGAGCTGGGACGTAACAAGACATTGATGATGATATTCTTCAATTCGAGTCTGCGTACCCGCCTCAGTACCCAAAAGGCAGCCCTGAATCTGGGCATGAACGTCATCGTGCTGGACATCAACCAAGGAGCATGGAAACTGGAGACTGAACGCGGCGTCATCATGGACGGCGACAAACCGGAGCACCTGCTGGAAGCCATCCCCGTAATGGGCTGCTATTGCGACATCATCGGCGTGCGTTCTTTCGCCCGCTTCGAAGACCGCGACTACGACTACAACGAAGTCATCCTGAACCAGTTCATCAAGCACTCCGGCCGTCCGGTATTCTCCATGGAAGCCGCCACGCGCCACCCGCTGCAAAGCTTCGCCGACCTCATCACCATCGAGGAATACAAGAAGACGGACCGCCCCAAAGTGGTCATGACATGGGCACCGCATCCCCGCCCGTTGCCGCAGGCCGTGCCCAACTCCTTTGCCGAGTGGATGAACGCAGCCGACTACGACTTCGTCATCACCCACCCCGAAGGCTACGAGCTCGACCCGAAGTTCGTGGGCAATGCCCGCGTGGAATACGACCAGATGAAAGCCTTCGAAGGTGCGGACTTCGTATATGCCAAGAACTGGGCCGCCTACACCGGCGACAACTACGGACAGATATTGAGCAAAGACCGCGACTGGACCGTCAGCGACCGCCAGATGGCCGTGACCAACAACGCCTATTTCATGCACTGCCTGCCCGTGCGCCGCAACATGATTGTGACGGACGACGTGATTGAAAGCCCGCAGTCCATCGTGATACCCGAAGCCGCCAACCGCGAGATTTCGGCAACGGTGGTGCTGAAGCGACTGATAGAGGGCTTATAAGCTTTCCTGTCCTATACAAACGAACTGTCTCAAAACAAGGCAAGCCCAACCATTCGGCAATGGACTTGTCTTGTTTTGAGACAGTTCGTTTATTCAATCAGCCTTATTCTACCCGAAGCCCGGAGGCATCCAGCACATACGTTTTCAGCCCATCGGCGTAAGTATGGATACTAAACTCCACATCCACACCGCGCACGTCCTCGGTCATATACTGCTTCAGGGGAACGGAGAGATAGGCACGCTTGCCATAATCTTGCACATCGCTGCTCACATCGTGATACAGGGTCAGCCGCACGCTGGCACGTCCGCTTTCCTCATCGACGGAAACCCCATCTTCCACGAAATGGAAGAGATGCTTGCCCTGCTGCCTTACCTTCAGAAGAATATTCAGGTAGTCGCGCCCCATCCAGATGCTCTCTATCTCCGAGGGCAGCGTCTTCACACCCTCCTTAAACTCGCCGGCGGGCAGAGGGGCGGGAGAAACTGTCTGCAATGAAGCGTACAGTTTTACGCCTGCCGCCTTGTCCGCACCGACAGGCAGCGTCTCGTACTTGGCTACGATACGGACCGTCGCATCCGCACTCACATTCAGTCCCGACGCGTCTTCGACCACACGCAGCAGCTCGCCCTCGTCGGTCAGCACCGACTCCGGACGCCCGTCCGCTCCGGTAAATGCGGTCAGGAAGTCTTGCTTCACGGAAGGATAGTGATAATCGTCGTCGCCGCACGATGCCAACAGGCACGACACGAGGAGGACAAACAAACTGTAACAGCACTTCTTCATATCATCTTTTTACTTATGCACGATTATGGTTTCCACTCACTGCATCCACAGTCCAGCAAAGCCTTCACCGGGTCACCGCCAAGTGGTTCGTCAACGGATTGGCATACATCAGCAGCAGTTTCTCGCGCAAGAAGTCCACATCCTTGCCGGGAATATCGATGCGCTCCAGCTGGCGGTCGATGTAGTCCGTGAAGCGTTGCTTGTCGGCTGCCGTGTAGTGTCCGGCAAACTCGTCCGTCCGGTACAGCCAATCGTGGGCCACGTAGTTATTGGCGAAGATGCGGTAGTTGGCATGGATACGTTTGTCTATCAGGGAAGATACGGCAACGAACAGTTCCGGTTTGGAGAGCGTACGGTCCAGCTTGTCCAGCTCTTCATTGATGCAGGAAGCTATGCGGAAGCACACACGGCCTTTGTATCCCAGTATTCCGGTCTGCATATTCAGCAGGTCGTCGTGGGTGGTCTTCTTATAGCCGGGGACATCACGCTTCAGTTGGAACTCCTGCGCCTTCAGGTAGTCGCAAGGGTCGTACTCGTACGAGATGGTGAGCGGAACGATGTTCAGTTCGCGAAGATTGGAGACGATGTCCGCCTTGCCGCCCATTGCCATCATCTTCAGGACGCTGTCTTGCGTGAGGTCGTTCGAATCCTTGGCGCGCCCCTCGCGCTGCGCAATCCAGATGGACTGCCGCTTCTCCGTAATGGTGTGGTGCATATAGCGCGACATACGGATGGACGACTCCAGCATCTGGCGCATGGTGAGCGCACGCTGCACGATGAAGCATTTGTTGACGCGCACCAGCTTCTTTATCCAAGGATATATCAGCAGGTTGTCACCGATGGCGATTTCCACGGTATCCATCCCCTGCTCCACCAGCAGGACCGACAGGAAACCGGAGTCGAGGATGATGTCCCTGTGATTGGACACAAAGGTGTAGGCAGACTGCTTGTCCAGCGCATCCGCGTTCTCCAGCGTCAGTCCATCGGCAGTCTCCTTTGCCAACCGGCGCAAGATGCCGTAGCAAAGGTTTTCCTGGAACTCCCGTTTGGTCTTGCTTGCACGCATCTTCTGCGCGATGGCCTCGAAAGGGACACCCGGCATAATGGCACAAGCCGCTTGCCGGAAAGCCGGGTCGGCAATCAGTTCCTCATAAATCTGGGGCAACTCTTCGTCGTGATAAGGGCGGATTTCTTCAAATTCCATGATATGCAGTTTCAAACTTGTTAAAATCGGTTTTCTATGATGTCGGTCATCACATCCTTTATGTCCAGTCCGGCGGCACGCACCTGTTGCGGGATGAAGCTGGTGGCGGTCATGCCCGGCGTGGTGTTCACTTCCAGCAGGTTGATTTTTGTTCCCTCAGTAATGATGTAATCCACACGGATAATTCCGGAAGCTCCGAGGATATCGTAGATGGCGGAAGTGAGCTGCTGCACGCGGTCGCGCAGTTCGTCGGGGATGCGTGCCGGAGTTATCTCGTCCGACTCGCCGTTGTACTTCGCCTTGTAGTCGAAGTATTCGTTATGCGACACCACCTCGGTGATGGGGAACACTACCGACTTTTCACGCGTCTTGTAGCAGCCGCACGTCAGTTCCGTACCGTCCATAAAGGCTTCTACCACCACTTCCTGCGCCTCGGCAAAGGCTTTGGCAATGGCAGGCTGTATCTGCTCGCGGGTCTTCACCTTGGTGACGCCGAAACTGGAGCCGCCTAGACTGGGTTTGATGAAGCAGGGCAGGCCTATCTTCTCCACCACTTCGTCGTCGGAGACGGACTGTCCCTGGCGGAGCAGCAGAGAGTCGGCAATGCGCACGCCGAACGCTTTCAGGTACTGGTTACAGGCAAACTTGTCGTACGTCAGCGCAGCCGCCAGCACGCCGCAGCAGGAGTAAGGGAGGTGAAGCATATCGAAATAACCCTGCAGACGTCCGTCCTCGCCCGGAGTGCCGTGGATGGTGATGTAGGCGAAGTCGAACACGACCTTCCCGCCGTCCAGGCTGAAGCTGAAGTCGTTACGGTCTACCGGCACTTTCGTCCCGTCGGAGAGCCGCACGTGCCAGTCCGTGCCGTGCATCTCTACAATATATAATGTGTATTTCTCCTTGTCGATGAAGGAGTAGATTCCTTGCGCACTGCGCAAGGAAACCTCAAATTCGGAAGTGTCGCCTCCGCATACGATAGCAATGGTTCGTTTCATTCTAATTCTCTGTTACTGATATAGCCTCTCCACTTGTCTATCAGCCGGCTCATGTCGTCCGGAAGTTCCGAAGTGAAGTGCATCTCCTCTCCGGTGACGGGATGCACGAACCCCAGCGTCATGGCGTGCAGCGCCTGCCGCGGGCAAGTGTCGAAGCAATTGTTTACAAACTGTTTGTATTTGGCAAAATGGGTTCCTTTCAGAATCTCGTGACCGCCGTAGCGCTCATCGTTGAAGAGGATATGCCCGATGTGCTTCATGTGTACGCGAATCTGGTGGGTACGCCCTGTCTCGAGCACACACTCCACAAGCGTCACATACCCCAACCGTTCGAGCACGCGGTAGTGGGTGACGGCGTGCTTGCCCTGTCCGTCGGGGAGGACGGTCATCTGCATACGGTCTTTGGGATTGCGGCCCACATCGCCCACGACGGTACCTTCGTCCTGCTCCACATTCCCCCAGACAAGGGCACGGTAACGGCGTTTGGTGGTCTTGTTGAAGAATTGCAGGCCGAGGTTGGTCTTGGCGTCCGGTGTCTTGGCTATTACCAGCAGTCCGGAGGTGTCTTTGTCGATGCGGTGCACCAGTCCCACGTGCGGGTCGTTGGCATCGTAGTCGGGGACATCTTTCATATGCCAGGCGATGGCGTTGACAAGCGTGCCGCGGTAGTTCCCGTGACCGGGATGCACCACCAGCCCCGCCGGTTTGTTGACCACCATGAGGTACTTGTCTTCATAAACGATGTCCAGGGGAATATCTTCGGGAATGACCTCGTTCTCGTAGCGCGGACGGTCCATCATCACCGTCACCACGTCGAGCGGCTTCACCTTGTAGCTGCTTTTCACCGGCTTGCCGTTGGCCATCACGAATCCGGCGTCGGCGGCTTTCTGTATACGGTTGCGCGAAGCGTTGGTCAGGCGGTCGAACAGGTACTTGTCTACCCGCATCATCTCCTGCCCTTTGTCCACCACCACACGGAAGTGTTCATAAAGTTGCGACTCGTCGCCGACGGGCTCTATATCGTCCAGCGCATCCTCATTCTCTATGTCGTCCGGTAATTCTTCAATCATTGTTTCTCCTTTTTAAGCATTAAAGGCCGCTTCGTTCCCGTGCAGCCGCACCCGGCTTCAGAACCAGGACTCATCGGCGGCTGAGCTTTCGGAGCTGACAGGCTCGCGGGGTTCCGTCCCGTTGTCCACGGAGAGGGAATCACCCTCCAGCGTCGCATCGCCACTACCTACCATCAGCGTCAGCGTCGCGCCCATGGGCACCTTCTCGCCGATGGAGAGCATACGTCCCTGATACTTCACTCCGTACACCCAGTCCTTCTCGCCCGCCACGTATTGGATGTCGTCCAACTTGAAGCCCGAGGCCAGGATGCGCGCTTCCGCCTGACGCAGCGAACTGTTGTCCGCCACATCGGGCACGATCTGCAAAGGTATGCTGACTGCATTGATTGTCAGATAGATGATACGTCCTTCCTTGACCTTCTGCCCGGCGGCGGGATTGTAGTCGAGGATGCATCCGGCAGGCTTGCCCTTGACGTATGTGGAGTCGGAGACCACGCCCACCAGCCCCCGGTTGCCGAACGCTTTTCCGGCTTCCGCCACTGTCATGCCCTTTACATCGGGCACTACCACGGCCTCACCGTGGCGGGTATATGCGTCTATTCCCTTCAATGTCGCGAACAGCGACACAGCCACCACGGCAATCATTGCCAGGATGTTTATCCAGAAGTATCTGTTCTGCCGGAAAGAGAAAAAATCCTTGATAGTCATAACTATTGCAATTTTGCGCAAAGATAGTGCAAATTGGGCGCATTGCAATGATGTTTCCCTGAAAGTTTCACAAATGGGCGCGGTGTTTTCGTCCGAAACACCCCTTCCGAGCCGTCTCTATATCGCTCGTGAGCCATCTTTATACCGCTCGCGAGCCATCTATATATCGCTCACGAGCCATCTATATGCCGCTCACGAGCCGTCTATATGCCGCTCGGCGGGCATATACGCACCTGGAAATCAGGAAGAAAAGAACCCTCGTCCTTCGGGAAAAAGAAAAAACCGCAAAACACTGTCACCAGTCCTTTGCGGTTTCCCTATTCTGTCAGAAGAGACGGCTTATGCCTTCACTCCGTTGTATTCGTCGGAAACAGTCAGTTTCTTTCTGCCTTTGGCACGACGTGCGGCCAATACTCTACGACCATTGGCTGTAGCCATTCTCTCACGGAATCCGTGTTTGTTCTTTCTCTTTCTGTTAGAGGGTTGAAATGTTCTTTTCATTACTGTATCTTGTTTTATGTTATTATTCCACGTAATCGGGCTGCAAAAATAGAGACTTTTTCCAAAATAACCAAGAGATAACTCTTTTTATCTCAAAACTTTTTGTGTTTTTTACCGATTTCCATTACTTTTGCACCCGCAAACCGAGAGGGAAATATCTTAATAACATAATAATATAAAGACTATAAAGTATGATTAATGCCCAAGACATTAAAATCGGAACTTGCATCCGCATGGACGGCAAGCTGTATTTCTGCATCGACTTCCTGCACGTAAAGCCGGGAAAAGGTAACACTTTCATGCGTACCAAACTGAAAGACGTAGTCAACGGTTACGTTCTCGAACGCCGCTTCAACATCGGCGAGAAACTGGAAGACGTACGTGTAGAACGCCGCCCGCACCAATACCTCTATAATGACGGCGACAACTACCAGTTCATGAACCAGGAGACATTCGACCAGATTCCCATCGCCCACGACCTGATTAACGGCGTAGACTTCCTGCTCGAGGGAATGGTGGTAGATGTTGTGTCCGATGCTTCTACCGAGACTGTCCTGTATGCCGACGTGCCCGTCAAGGTTCAGATGAAGATTACCTACACCGAACCGGGACTGAAAGGCGACACAGCCACCAACACGCTGAAGCCCGCAACCGTAGAATCCGGCGCAACCGTACGCGTACCGTTGTTCATCAACGAAGGCGAAACGATTGAAATCGACACACGCGACGGTTCTTACGTAAGCCGCGTGAAAGCATAAGTCTGCTTTTCAGGGCAGACAGACAGGAGGCCATCGAAGGTCTCCTGTTTTTCTTTAGACACGGACAGACAGAATTTACACCTTTCCTACACGCCATCCCCAAATAAAACGTATCTTTGCGACATCAACTGCGGCAACCGCCCGACTAAAAGACACAGAGATATGCGATACTCCGTTATCATCCCCGTATACAACCGTCCCGACGAAGTGGACGAACTGCTGCAAAGCCTGACCCGGCAAAGTTTCAAGGATTTCGAGGTCCTCGTTGTGGAAGACGGCTCGTCCGTCCCCTGCAAGGATGTCGCGGAAAGCTACCGGGAACGGCTGGAGGTCCGGTACTTCGCCAAGCCCAACTCCGGTCCGGGACAAACGCGCAACTACGGTGCCGAACGAAGCCAAGGGGAATACCTTATTATATTGGATTCCGACTGCATCCTGCCCGAAGGTTACCTTGCCGCCGTGGAAGAGGAGTTGCAGAACAGCCCAGCCGACGCCTTCGGCGGACCGGACCGGGCACACGATTCGTTCAGCGACATACAGAAGGCCATCAACTACTCCATGACTTCGTTCTTCACCACCGGCGGCATCCGCGGCGGAAAGAAGAAGATGGACAAGTTCTATCCGCGAAGCTTCAACATGGGCGTGCGCCGCGAAGTCTACGAAGCACTCGGCGGTTTCTCGCGGATGCGTTTCGGCGAGGACATCGACTTCAGCATCCGCATCTTCAAGGGCGGCTACCGGTGCCGGCTGTTTCCCGGGGCATGGGTGTACCACAAGCGGCGGACGGACCTGAAGAAGTTCTTCAAACAGGTACACAACTCGGGCATCGCCCGCATCAATCTCTACAAGAAATATCCCGAATCACTGAAGGTGGTGCACCTGTTGCCGGGCGCATTCACATTGGGAACCGCCGTACTGTTGGCAGGAGCATTCGTCTGCCCGTACAGCCTGCTGCCACTTGCCTTGTACGCACTGCTGGTAGGCACCGACGCTACGGCACGCAACAGAAGCCTGCGCATCGGCATCTACTCCATTGCCGCGTCCTTCATCCAACTCATCGGATACGGCACCGGATTCTGGCGTGCCTGGTGGCGCCGCTGTGTACTCGGCAAGGAGGAGTTCGAGGCGTTCCGGAAAAACTTTTATAAGTGATTAGTGATTAGTTCTATAGTGATTAGTGATTGGTGCTGTGGCGCTTGGTGAGAGAGGGGACTGGGAAATAAAAAGAAGACAAAAAGGAGCGTATGAAGAAACTGAACATCAACCAATGGGCAGCGGAAGACCGCCCACGGGAAAAGATGATGCTGAAAGGCGTGGAAGCCCTCAGCGATGCGGAGCTACTGGCGATACTTATCGGCTCGGGCAACACCGAAGAGAGCGCCGTGGCGCTGATGCAGCGTGTGCTTGCCGACTGCGGCAACGACCTGAACCGGCTGGGGAAATGGGAGGTTCGTGACTTCTCCCGCTTCAAGGGACTCGGACCCGCCAAAAGCGTCACCATCATGGCGGCACTCGAACTGGGCAAGCGCCGGAAACTGCAAGAACGCCCGGAACGCGCCGTCATCCGTTCGTCCGACGACATCTACGGGCTCTTCCACCCGCTGCTGTGCGACCTCACCGTCGAGGAGTTCTGGGTGCTCCTGCTCAACCAGGCGTCGCGCGTCATAGACAAGGTGCGCATCAGCCGGGGCGGCATCGACCAGACCTGCGCCGACGTAAGAAGCATCCTGCGCGAAGCGCTCCTGCAACGTGCCACCCAACTTGCGCTGATACACAACCATCCCTCGGGGAACCCGAGCCCTAGCACCAGCGACCGCCAGCTGACGCAGCTCGTGCAGAAAGGCGCGCAGACGATGAACATCCGGCTGATTGACCACGTTATAGTGACAGACGGCAGGTATTACAGCTTCAACGATGAGGGAGCGTTGTAATACAGGGTTCTCTCATTAAAGGAGTTATCGGGAGTTAACGGGAGTTATCAACCGACAAGTCGGCTTAGGAGTTAAAGCCAATACTCCTGCAACGGCATCCCCGGCACAAGAGTATCGGCTTTAACTCCTAACGAAGCAAAGCGAAGTGATAACTCCTTCAACTCCTATAAATGAAAGAGCCTTGGCTGTAATACTTGACGGTACATCCTTTGTAGTTTCAATTAAAATCTTTAGATTTGCTTCGCTAAACCAACAACCGAACGAATATGACCAAATTTGAGATAGAAGAGAAAATCGTGACCATGCTTCGGACCGTATTCGACCCGGAAATTCCGGTGAACGTATACGACCTGGGGCTCATCTACAAGATAGACGTCGCCGACAACGGCGAAGCGACCATCGACATGACCCTGACCGCCCCCAACTGTCCTGCCGCCGACTTCATCATGGAAGACGTCCGCCAGAAGATAGAGTCGATAGACGGGGTGACGTCCGCCACCATCAATCTGGTGTTCGAGCCCGAATGGGACAAGGACATGATGAGCGAAGAGGCGAAACTGGAGCTGGGTTTCCTTTGATGAATGAAGAACTGAAAATTGAGCATTGAGCCATGAAGAACGTATATTTCCTATCAGACGCACACCTGGGTTCGCGTGCCATCGAGCACGGACGGACGCAGGAACGACGGTTAGTCAACTTCCTCGACAACATCAAGCATAAGGCGGCAGCCGTCTATCTGCTGGGAGATATGTTCGACTTCTGGTACGAGTTCCGCACAGTGGTGCCCAAAGGCTACACCCGTTTTCTCGGCAAGCTGTCCGAACTGACGGACATGGGCGTGGAGGTGCACTTCTTCACCGGCAACCACGACATCTGGTGCGGAGACTATCTGACCAAAGAGTGCGGGGTCATCATCCACCGCGAACCCCTCACCACGGAAATCTACGGAAAAGAGTTCTACCTCGCCCACGGCGACGGGCTGGGCGACCCGGACAAGAAGTTCAAACTGCTGCGTACCCTGTTCCACAGCCGCACGCTCCAGACACTGTTCTCTGCCCTGCATCCCCGCTGGAGCGTAGATTTCGGCCTGGCATGGGCCAAACACAGCCGTCTGAAAAGAATCGATGGAAAAGAGCCCGACTACATGGGCGAGAACAACGAACACCTGGTGCTCTACACCAAGGAGTATCTGAAAAGCCATCCGGACATCAACTTCTTCATCTACGGACACCGCCACATCGAACTGGACCTGATGCTGAGCGCCACCGCCCGTGTCCTTATCCTCGGCGACTGGATAAACTACTTCTCGTATGCCGTATTCGACGGCGAAAACCTGTTCCTGGAAGAGTTCATCGAAGGGGAAAGCAAACTGTAAGAAAAGAGTTACAGCCCGGAAACATCAACTGTTTGAAAGGCGCATCCGATTTTTCAGATGGTAGTGTGTCAGAGTTCACCACAGATTACTCTGACACACCTCGTCTGAAAACGATACGACCGTTTATTTATATCCCGCCGCTTTGGCTATGCGTTTCGGGATTTCCGTATTATCAATCTTTCCGGCAAACAGGTTGGCCCCCGCACCTATGGCAAAGACAGGAACATATCCGGCTGTATGGCTGCCGCTGGTCCAGCCCACCATCGCAATCTGGCTCATCACCTTCTTGGCAACAGCTGCCAAAGGCTCGGTCTTGGAATAAAGGCTCTCCTCAAAAACGACCTTGTTCTTCACGAAAGACATCTCATATTCGTCACGGAGCATCTTTTCCTGCTCCCAAGTGAGAGGAAGTTCCTTCCAGAAGCCCATCCTGTCGGCAAGCAAGGCCTTCACCGCATCCCATGACACCTTGCCCGACTTCTCTTTCCGCAAATCGGTAATCGCCTTGGAAAGGAGATCCTGAGACTGCTTCTGATTCAGCAGCGACTTCAGGTGCAATTCGTATTTTCCGGTACCCAGCCCCACGCCACCGGTCTCATGATCGGCCGTCACGACAATCAGAGTCTCCTTCGGGTGCTTCTTGTAGAACTCGTATGCCACCTTCACCGCATTGTCCAAATCAATCACTTCCTCAAACGTAGTGGCAAGGTCGTTGCTATGGCAGGCCCAGTCTATCTTGCCGCCCTCCACCATCAGGAAGAAGCCTTTGCTGTTCCCTTTCGTCAGGAAAGAGACGGCACTTTCAGTAATCTCAGCCAGGCTCAAGTCACCGTCCTTGCGGTCGATGGCATAAGGCAGGCTGGACGGCGTGGCGCCTTCCTTCTGGATAAGCACCATCTTCTTGGCATCGGCAGCCTTTGCCTTGTACTCGTCCAGTCCCCGGGCAACCGTATACCCGGCCTCCTCTATAATCGGGAAGATGCTCGGCACCTCCTTCTTGTCGGCAGTCGTAGAGGGTTTCAGGAAGCCGCTACCCGCATAGAAGTCGAAACCCGCCTTCGGCAGGTCGAGCGCTATCTCGTAGTACATACTGCGTTTGGGCTGATGGGCATAAAACGCTGCCGGAGTAGCGTGGTCCACGCTGACGCTGGTGGTGACTCCCACCCGCTTACCGGCCTTCTTGGCTCTCTCGGCAACAGTCTGCAGGACGTTCTTGTCATCATCCATGCCGATGGCTCCATTGTATGTCTTCACACCGGTGGCAAGTGCCGTACCCGCCGCAGAAGAGTCGGTCACGGAGTTGGTGGCAGAGAAGGTCGTGGCCATCGTGCCGACCGGGAACGTCGTAAACAACAACGGCGTCACCCCGATGCGCCCTTCCTGTTCGGCAAGATACATCTCCGTGCCGTTCACCTGGTTCACTCCCATTCCATCGCCGATGAAATAGAATACATACTTTGCCTGCTGTGCGTACGACGCGCCTGCCAGCAGGACAAAAAGCAATACATACATTAATCGTTTCATAAGTTTGTTCTATTTAAAATTAACAGTCATATAACATTTCCTTTCATTAATGAGAACAAAGATAAGGATTTTAAATCATTCGATGTACACCGGCGGGATTAAAAAAAAGGGTACCGGAAACAGTCGCAACCGTTCCGACACCCCAATCAAACCCTTATATTACAATACGATTACTTGTTCAAGATTGCCATCGTATCAGAAGCAATCATCAATTCCTCATCGGTCGGGATAACCACTACCTTCACTCTGGAGTCGTCTGCAGAAATCACGGCTTCCTCACCGCGGACCTCGTTCTTTTCCATATCAATCTTGATACCCATAAAATCAAGGCCGTCGCACACTTCGCTGCGACAGTTGCACTGGTTCTCGCCGACACCGCCCGTAAAGACAATGATGTCCACACCACCCAAAGCGGCAGCGTATGCGCCTACATATTTCTTGATACGGTAGAAGTACATCTTTTCCGCCAGGATGGCTCTCGGGTTACCGGCAGCCACGCCACTCTCCAAGTCGCGCATATCGCTCGATTCGCCGAAGACGCCCATCACGCCGCTCTTCTTGTTCAGCAGATTGGACACGCCATTCGCATCCAGGTTCTCCTTCTCCATGATGAACGTAACGGCACCGGCATCGATGTCGCCGCTGCGCGTACCCATCATCAAGCCTTCCAGCGGAGTCAGACCCATGCTGGTGTCCATGCACTTGCCGTCTTTGATGGCAGAAACGGAACCTCCGTTGCCGATATGGCAGGTGATGATTTTCTTCCCTTCCGGCTCTACACCCAGAAATTCGCACACACGCTTCGACACGTAGCGGTGCGAAGTTCCGTGGAAGCCGTAACGGCGTACGCCATACTTCTTGTACAGTTCGTAGGGCACGGCATACATATATGCATAGTCGGGCATCGTCTGATGGAAAGCAGTGTCGAACACACCGATTTGCGGCACATTGGGCAGGATGGCGGAAACAGCGTTCACACCCTTCAGGTTGGCAGGATTGTGGAGCGGAGCCAAATCGTTGCAGGCAGTAAACGCATCCAGCACTTCCTGCGTCAGCAATACGGATTCGCTGAACTTCTCACCGCCATGCACCATACGGTGGCCTACTGCGTTGATTTCATCCAACGACTTGATGGCACCGTATTCGGGGCTAATCAACGTGTTCAGGATGAACTCTACGCCCACCGTGTGTTCAGGGATATCTTTCTCCAGAATCTTCTTCTCGCCGTTGGGCAAGGTCAGCTTCAGGAAAGAGTCCTTCAACCCGATTTTCTCAATACCCCCTTGCGCGATAACCTCTTTATGGTCCATGTCAAACAGTTTGTATTTGATGGACGAGCTACCGCAATTCAATACTAAAACTTTCATTCCAGCTAATTTTGAATTATAAATTATAAATTATGAATTATACATTACTATGAACCGCGAATCGTGAATTACAAACCGGGCAGCATCGCTCCCCATTCATAATTCAAAATTCATAATTCATAATTACTTATTGTGCTTAGCGGCAATAGCCTGGTTGGCAGTAATCGCAATCATACGGTAAACGTCCTCAATGGAGCAACCGCGTGACAGGTCGTTCACCGGACGGGCGATACCTTGCAGAATCGGGCCGACTGCATCGGCGTGTCCCAGACGCTGTACCAGCTTGTAGGAGATATTACCCACCTCAAGGCTCGGAACAACCAGCACATTCGCATTACCTGCAATGGCAGAACCCGGAGCTTTGCTGGCACCTACCTCGGGCACCAATGCCGCATCTGCCTGCAACTCGCCGTCGATAGCGATGTCGGGAGCCATCTCCTTGGCAATCTTCAGCGCCTCTACCACCTTGTCTACCACTTCGTGCTTGGCAGAACCCTTCGTAGAGAAGCTCAACAGGGCCACTTTCGGGTCGAGACCGGCAACAGCTTTGGCCGTACGTGCCGTGCAGACGGCAATCTGCGCCAGTTGGGAAGCGTCGGGCACCGGCGTAACCGCCACGTCACCCATCACCAGGATACCGTTCTTACCATATTCGGGAGCGTGTGTCAGCAGCAGCATCGCACCGGAAACACAAGTGATGCCGGGAGCGGTCTTGATAATCTGCAAAGCCGGACGAAGCACATCGCCGGTAGTGTTGCGGGCACCGGCCAGCTGGCCATCGGCATCGCCGTTCTTGATAATCAGGCAGCCCAGATAAAGCGGATTGGTAGCCAACTTGCGGGCTTCCTCAATCGTCATGCCTTTTTTCTTGCGCAATTCGAACAGCAACTGTGCATACTCTTCCTGCTTCGGATTGTTTTCCGGGTCGATGATGGTAGCCTTGGAGATGTTACCAAGTCCCCACTCCGCAGCGCAAGCGTTGATTTCAGCAGGATTACCCAGCAGAATCAGGTCTGCAATACCGTCTGTCAAAATTTGATTGGCAGCCTTCAAAGTGCGTTCTTCCGTACCTTCGGGAAGGACGATGCGTTGGCGATCGGCTTTCGCACGCTCTAAAATTTCATTAATTAACCTTTGCATGATATTTAAATTGTGTATAAGAATCGGTGGATTGTGTTATTCACGCTGCAAAAATACACAATTTTGCAATATGTACATTGCAATTCCGTTGTTTTTTTCGTTACCCGACAGTGTTTATATAATATTTAACATGAAAACAGAATGCCATGGGGCGAAGCGCAGAAAGGGAGACGGGCGTCCTCGTCCCACGGGACGAGAAAATCCGTCTCGCGAGACGAAAAAATTCATCCCACGAGACGAGTCCGTGTCGTCCTACGGGACGAATTTGCCCGTCTCGCGAGACGAGGTGAGTGCAAAATTTTCACGGCCGATTGGCAGGAAATATGCCCCAAACGGAACAAGCAATCTTGAGAATGCTTACCTTTGCAGCGATTTTTCACGATTTCAACAAGTAGATATTTATATAACAATTAATTAGGTATTATGATCCGTCAATGTGCCATCCTCTTCGGATGCCTGGCTTTGGGTGAATTGGTTGTATACTTAACGGGTATCAAACTCCCGTCCAGCATCATCGGGATGCTGCTGCTCACCCTTTTCTTGAAACTGGGCTGGATAAAACTGCACTGGGTGCAGGGAATGTCCGACTTTCTGGTTGCCAACCTGGGCTTTTTCTTCATCCCGCCCGGCGTAGCCCTCATGCTCTATTTCGACATCATCGCTGCCGAGTTCTGGCCCATCGTCATCGCCTCATTGGTCAGCACCCTGCTAGTACTCGTAGTCACCGGCTGGGTCCATCAATTAACACGCAAAATCAAATGAACTTCTTAGAAAACGAATTCTTCCTGCTGGCTATCACTTTCGGGATATTCTTCTTAGCCAAACTTCTCCAGAGGAGAACAGGAATCATGCTGTTGAATCCCATCCTGCTGGCCATCGCCACGCTTATCATCTTCCTCAAAACGACGGGCATCAGCTACGAGACCTACAACAAGGGCGGACACCTGATTGAGTTTTGGCTGAAACCGGCAGTGGTGGCGCTGGGCGTCCCCTTGTACCTACAGTTGGAGACCATCAAGAAACAGTTGCTCCCCATCCTGCTTTCGCAACTGGCGGGATGCATCGTAGGAGTCATCTCCGTGGTACTGATAGCCAAGCTGATGGGGGCTTCCGACGAAATCATCTATTCGCTCGCCCCCAAATCCGTCACCACCCCGATAGCCATGGAAGTGACGAAATCGATAGGCGGCATCCCCGCCCTGACCGCCGCCGTCGTTGTCTGCGTAGGTCTGCTGGGCGGTATACTCGGTTTCAAGACCATGAAGCTGACCCACATCGGAAGCCCCATGGCGCAAGGCCTTTCGCTGGGGACGGCCGCCCACGCAGTCGGCACATCCACAGCCATGGACATCAGCAGCAAATACGGAGCATTCGCCAGCCTCGGACTGACACTCAACGGGATTTTCACCGCCTTGCTGACGCCGACCATCCTGCGGCTCTTGGGATTGCTCTAACAAAACCGCCCCTTTCTTTGTTACTATATCCTAAACCAACAGAAACAACTTATGATTCCATTCAAAGATATCGAACTGAAAGATAAAGAGCTCATCACCTCCTTCACCTTGAACAGTCCCCAGCGGAACTGTGACCTCTCATTCTCCAATCTGTGCAGCTGGCGTTTCCTGTACAATACGAAGTTCGCCGTCGTGGACGGCTTTCTGCTGCTGAAGTTCTGGGCCGACGGGGAGCTTGTCTACATGATGCCCATCGGCAACGGCCACCTGAACGACGCGCTGGACGCACTGATGGAAGATGCCGAACGGGAGGGAGAGCCTTTCTGCCTGCTGGGCATCTGCGCCGGGATGTGTTCCGAGCTGGAGACCTTCATGCCCGGCCGGTTCCGGTTTACGGCAGACAGGGACTATGCCGACTACATATACCTGCGCTCCGACCTCGCCACCCTGTCCGGCAAGAAATTCCAGGCCAAACGGAACCACGTCAACAAGTTCAAGAAGAGCTATGACTATGAATATACCCCCATCACCCCCGACCGTATCCGCGAATGCCTTGAACTGGAAGCCGAATGGTGCAAAGCCAACAACTGCGACCAGCACGAAGGCACGGGCAACGAACGCCGCGCACTGGTATACGCCCTACATAATTTCGATGCCCTGGGACTGACAGGCGGCATTCTTCACGTAGAGGGCAAGATTGCGGCTTTCACATTCGGTATGCCCATCAACCGGGACACATTCGGGGTACACGTAGAGAAGGCTGACACCCGTATAGACGGCGCCTACGCCATGATTAACTACGAATTTGCCAACCATATACCGGAACAGTACACCTATATCAACCGGGAAGAGGACCTGGGCATCGAAGGGCTGCGGAAAGCCAAACTCTCCTACCAGCCCGCCATCGTCCTGGAAAAGTACATCGCCTGCCTGAAAGAGCAACCGGTGGAACCTTTCAAATGGTGAACCGGCAACAAGATGACAAGACCATGACAGTAATGACATAAGATGGACTAAACGATGCGCGAGAGAGTAAAGGAACTATGGAGACTATGCTTCAACGACAGCGACGAATTTACAGATATGTACTTTCGCCTGCGTTACAGCAACGACATCAACATCGCTCTCCTGAACGACGGGAAGGTGATTGCAGCCCTGCAAATGCTGCCCTACCCCATGACCTTCGGAGACAAAGAGCTGAAGACCGGCTACATATCGGGAGCCTGCACGCATCCCGACTACCGAAACCGAGGAGCGATGCGCGAACTGTTGGCGCAGGCATTCGACCGTATGCTGCACAACGGCACGGCCGTCTCCACGCTGATTCCAGCAGAGCCCTGGCTGTTCGGGTATTATGCCGGTGTGGGCTATGCGCCCGTATTCAAGTATGCCGCCACTACGTTCACGCCATCCGACGCCGACACGGCCGACGGAACGGCTGTCCTGAACAGAACAGACACCTACCAAGCGGACACCTACCGCTACCTGGAGCGCAAACTGCGCGAACGTCCCTGTTGCGTCCAGCATACGGAAGCGGACTTCCGGGTAATCCTCGCCGACCTGCGGCTGAGCCGGGGAGGCATCTACACGCTGCACCAAGGCGACAAGATTACAGCCCTGACCATCGTATATCCGTCGGCCGACGGCTGGTATGCGGGAGAGACCGTTGCGGAGACCCCCGATATGCGTTCGCTCCTATTGCAACGTGTCTGCCGACAACTGCACACTCCGTCCATCCAAGTCATCGCCCCGCCTACGGCCGACAGAGATTCGCTGACGTTAGGCATGGCGCGCATCATCAACGCCCCGGCAATGCTGCAACACTATGCCGCCCGACATCCGGAACTGGAGATGAGCCTCGACCTCACCGACCCGCAAATCTGCGCCAACAACGGCTGTTACCACCTGAGCGGCGGCCAATGTACGAACAGTGCCAAGCACCTGCCGGGCAGTCACTTGGCACTCACTATCGGCGAACTTACCGAGAAGATATTATCGCCATCAGCCCCTTACATGAGTCTGATGCTGAATTAATACGCCGGCAAGGGCATCGCCAACGTCACAAAAGGCAGGAGATTATCTTTGCAGTTTTCAGATTTCTTTTGTCAGAAGGCTCTCCAGCTCCTCGGCACTCAGACGCAAGTGGAACTGCCCTTTGTAGGCAACCGAGATGGCGCCCGTCTCCTCCGACACGATTATCGCATGGGCATCCGATTCCTGTGATATCCCCATCGCCGCACGGTGCCTCAGGCCCAACTCCTTCGGAATATCCAGGTTGTGCGACACGGGCAGAATACATCCTGCCGCCTTGATGCGCTTCTTGCTGATGACCATCGCTCCGTCGTGCAACGGACTGTTCTTGAAAAAGATATTCTCTATCAGCCGCTGGTTGATGTTGGCATCGATAACCTCTCCCGTACGCACCACATCGTCCAGCGGCATATTACGCTCGATGACAATCAATGCACCCACCTTCTGCTTGCCCATACTGATGCAGGCCATTACGACGGGCATGATTTCTTCATGCTCCATGTTCTTCTTCTTGTTGCCCGTGAAGAAACGCGCCAACGCGCTGGCGTGCTGATGCGAACCGAGCGTGAGTAGGAAACGCCGTATCTCGTCCTGAAACAGAATGATGAGCGCCAACACTCCCACACTGACCAGCTTGTCGAAGATAGACCCCAGCAATTTCATCTCCAGCACCTGGGAAACCACCAGCCAAATCAGGATAAACACCAGAATACCTGTAAACACGTTGATAGATCCCGAAGCTTTCATCAGCTTGTACGTATAGTAAAGCAGGAAAGCCACCAGCAGAATATCTATAAAATCTTTTATGCCAAACTCAAAAAACACAGTGCTTCAACTATTAAGTATTAACCAATCGGGTTTCCGTCTCCCCGTTCCATCGTCTCTCATGCCATCGTCTTCGCCCCTTCTTTCTTCATAGCCTCAACGATTTTCACCGTTTCCACCGCCTCGCGCACATCGTGCACACGGAGAATATTCGCCCCCTTCATCAGGCAGATGGTATCCACTGCGGTAGTACCGTTCAACGCTTCCTGAGGAGTAATTCCCAGCAGGTTGTAAATCATCGACTTGCGCGAAACGCCCACCAGCAGAGGCAGTTCAAATGTATGGAACTCTTCCAGATGGGCCAGCAACTCGTAATTGTGTTCCACGGTCTTGCCAAACCCGAACCCCGGGTCGAGAATGATGTCTTTCACGCCCAGGCTGAACAGCTGGTGCACCTTGCGGGCAAAATACATAAGCACCTCTTTCAGCAGATTGTTGTAATGCGGATGTTGCTGCATATTCCGCGGAGTACCCTGCATATGCATCATGACATAAGGGACATTCAAGTCCGCCACCGTGCGGAACATCTCCTTGTCCATCTCTCCGGCGGAAATGTCGTTGATGATGGCGACGCCATACTCCTCCACACACATCCTTGCCACATCCGCCCGGAAAGTATCTACCGAAACGACGGCATCGGGCCGCACCTTCCTCAGAATCGACAACCCTGCACGCAAGCGCCTCATCTCTTCCTCGGGAGAGACCTCCTCCGCACCGGGCCGCGAAGAGTAAGCGCCGACATCGATGATGCCCGCCCCTTCGGTCACAATCTGTTCTATGCGGCGCGTAATGTCGGCTTCCGTCTGCATCCGGCTACCGGCATAGAAAGAATCGGGAGTGACGTTAAGAATCCCCATGACGCAGGGGGTAGAAAGATCCAACAATGTACCGTTGACATTTATATAATTGAATCGTAAATCTTCCATAGATAGTTGTTTTCGTTTATAAATGATGCAAATGTAAACAAAAAAAGCCATGCAATCATGTACATTCCTGTAAAAACATACTGCTTTATTGATGCAGCCATTGAAAAAGGGAGGCGGCGTACTCCCCGAGCACACTCACCTCCCTGTCCTTTCTTTACTTCCGGCGAAGTATTACCTGTTTATCCCAACGGATCTGTTTCTTCACCGTCGCCATTACCTGCACCTCCGCCACTTTCGTTGCCACCGGTTTCTTCTCCATCGGCGGGCACGGTCTCGGCATTGACCACCAACCGCGTGACGCCCGATTGCTTCATCATATCCTTCAACCGCTGGCCCGGCACGAAAATCAGTTTCTGACGGTAAACCGCATCCGCCGTCACGGACTTCGCATCTTCCTGGCTTTTGCCGTTCAGTCCCGGGCGGATGCTTCCGAAACCACCCAGGCGTACGGTCGCGCCGATACTGGCATAGGTGCAAAGCGCATCGACCATACCGTCCAGCACCGCTTTTACGATACCTCTCGGCACCATTCCCTGACTGGTCACCTGATCACATAATCTGTCGAAATCAATGTCTGCCACCGAATAAGAGGCAGCCACATACTTTTCTGTTTTGGCGGAGCCAATGCCCACCCTTCTCTTTCTTACTACATAACGAAATGCCATAATCTTGTCGTTTTAAAAATTAATAGAATAAAGTTTGTTTGTGTTTTAAGCTTAAGACACGGCAAATGTAATACTTTGTTTTTTTAAGAGACCGGCTTTCAGAGCGGCTTTTTTCAACAATTTACAAAAAGGTTGAATATCAAAGCGATACAATCCCTCATGGACTAAAAGGAAAAGCTTCGCTATCGACATAGGGAATCATCATTGTAATAATGAGGATTCGTTGCTAACAGATATTCTAAAACTTGAGGTGTTACAATTCTTGCAATGGAAGTATCTCTATAACTCTATTTTTAAATATCATATATTGACTCTTATTGAGAGTAAAAGTAACACATTTTGCACAAATCTCAAAATGTTTTCATTGCAAAATAACACAAATCTCAATTTTCACACGAAATAGTACATGATTCTCAAAAATCTCTGGAATAACCTCGAAAAACGGGAGAAATGACGCTAAACGACTTAATATCAGAGTTGTTACGGTGTCAAATGATGACAAGCCGAAAAATCGGAAAACGCAAAGAAAAGCGGATTTAAGAAGAAGAATGGTTTGCAAATCATTACCCGTGAAAGAGTAAGATTTAACATATGAGAGATGCTATTGCACCGTTTGTCACCGATTTGCGTATCAAGGTCTAACTCGTTGATATTTAACTTTGCAAACAAAAAAACGAGTATGGCAAGAAGTACATTCAAAGTGCTGTTCTACGTGAACGGCAGCAAGGAGAAAGACGGTATTGTCCCCATCATGGGACGAGTGACAATCAACGGTACTGTGGCGCAGTTCAGTTGCAAGCAGACCATCCCGAAAACCCTTTGGGATGCGAAAGGCAACCGAGCCAAAGGCAAGAGCGCCGAAGCACGGAACATCAATCTGGCATTGGACAACATCAAGGCGCAAATCATCAAGCACTATCAGCGCATATCCGACCGAGAGGCATACGTAACGGCTGAAATGGTGCGCAATGCCTACCAAGGGGTAGGAAGCGAGTATGAGACACTGATAAAGGCTTTTGACAAGGATTGCGCCAACTTCCTGAAACGTGTCGGCAAAGACCGCAGCATCGGCACATACAAGGTCATGGTAAGGGCAAGGAACTATGTCACAGCCTTTATCAAGTCATTCTACAGACGGACGGATATGTCCATGCTGGAACTTACACCCGACTTCATCAAGGAGTTTGCGGCTTATCTTACGGCTGAACGGGGACTGAAAAACGCCACCATCTGGCTGAACTGCATGTGGCTAAAAGGAGTGGTGATGCGTGCGCACTATAACGGACTGATACCGAGAAATCCGTTTGCGCAGTTCCATATCAGCCCTAATGTTAAGGAACGGGAATATCTGACAGAGGACGAAATCAAAAGAATCATGGCGCACGAGTTTGACAACCCCACCCTCACATTGGTGCGGGATCTGTTCATTTTCGCCTGCTTCACCGCCTTGTCTTTTGTAGATATGAAAGAACTCACAACAGACGAAATAGTGGAGGTGAACGGTGAGAAATGGATATTGTCGAAACGGCACAAGACAAATGTCCCGTTCCAAGTGAAGCTGCTGGATATTCCCTTGCAGATAATCGAACGGTACAAGTATCTGTCGGAAGACAAGCAGGTTTTCGGGAAAATCAACTATTGGACGATGTGCAAACAACTGAAAAAGGTAATGGCGGAATGCGGAATAGAGAAGCAAATCTCCTACCACTGTGCACGTCATACGTTTGGAACACTGGCTCTTAGCAAGGGGATGCCCATTGAAAGCGTGAGCCGTGTTTTGGGACATACGAACATTGTCACGACTCAAATCTATGCGAAGATAACCACACAGAAACTTGACAATGACCTGACGATGTTCGGCAACAAGCTGAACGCATCGTTCGGAAGTGTAACCCCATAACCAAGCATAGCCATGAAACGAAGCATCATCACAACGGACGGCAACGGCAACATCACCTTGCCGACCAACATTAGCGCAACCGCCATGAGCGAATGGGAACTTTGCGACCTGTTCGGAGTAACCGCCCCGACATTCCGTGCAGGGCTGAAAGCTCTTTGCAAGAGCGGAATTTTAAGGGAATACGGGATAAGGCGAAGCATACGGGTATCCGATAATTGCTGTATGGAGGTTTACAACCTTGAAGCGATAGTAGCCCTTGCTTTCCATATCGGCACATTCGGAGCGGAACGGGTACGCAATGCCGTTCTTGAAAGACTGTACCTGCGAAAAGAGAAAACAAGCATCTTTTTCTCGCTGAATACCAATGGTATATCCAAATCCGAATACTGCTCGTAGCTGAATGCCTGACATTATTCACTCGGTAAGTCAGTAATTCATTAAGTCAGTACGACAGAACGACAGACGCTCTGATTTTTTCTCCCGAAAAGCGTAATCCGACATTCGCTTTTCGGGAGTTTTTCCGTTTGCAGAACCTGTTTCCTGCCCCAAGCCATCGAAAGTTTTTGTTTCGGGGGCTATTTGTCACCATTCTGCTGTGTTTTGCATAACAACCTATCCGATAATTGATTATATTTTTGTAGCTGGTAATTTTCAAACTTAAAACCATTTGATTATGTCAGCTATCGAACAACAGGACAGCCACAGACCGCCATCGGATGGCGGCATGGCAAAGGAAGAATTTATCCGTGTCGGGACAACGCTCTACAAGATTGTGGAGCAACCGAGACTGAACGGAGGGTATGTGAAGAAACGCATCGCATGGAACAACGAGACCCTGCGACAGGATTACGGCAAGGATTACATCGGCAGCGTTCCCAAGTATGACGGCTTCTGCACCGTACCCGAACACATCGGCTACCGTTCCGTGGTCGGCAAGTTCCTTAACCTCTACGAACCGATAGACCACCGACCGCAGGAGGGCGATTTATCGCATATCCAATCTTTGGTACGGCACATCTTCGGGGAACAGTACGAGTTGGGGATGGACTATCTGCAACTGCTCTACCTGCAACCGATTCAGAAGTTGCCTATCCTGCTGTTGGTGTCGGAAGAACGCAACACGGGCAAAAGCACCTTCCTGAACTTTCTGAAAGCCCTTTTTCAGAACAATGTGACTTTCAACACCAACGAGGATTTCCGCAGCCAGTTCAATTCCGACTGGGCTGGCAAGTTGCTTATCGTGGTGGATGAGGTGCTGCTCAACCGCAGGGAGGATAGCGAGCGGTTGAAGAACCTCAGCACCACACTTTCCTATAAGGTGGAAGCCAAAGGCAAAGACCGTGACGAGATTGCGTTCTTCGCCAAATTCGTGCTGTGTTCCAACAACGAGTATCTACCCGTAATCATAGACGCAGGGGAAACACGCTATTGGGTGCGCAAGATAGACCGCTTGCAGTCCGATGATACCGACTTCCTGCAAAAGCTGAAAGCGGAGATACCCGCCTTTCTTCATTTCCTGCAACACAGACAGCTATCCACCAATAAGGAAAGCCGGATGTGGTTCAACCCCACATTGCTGCATACAGAAGCCTTGCAGAAGATTATCCGCAGCAACCGTAACCGGTTGGAGATAGAGATGCACGAACTTGTCCTTGACATCATGGACAGTGTCGGCACGGATACATTCTCTTTCTGTTACAGTGACATTCTTCTTTTGCTGGTACACTCACAGGTAAAGGTGGAGAAACACCAAGTCCGAAAAGTGTTGCAGGAATGTTGGAAACTGACTCCTGCGCCAAACGGACTGACTTATACCACCTACCTGTTTAACTGCAATCGGGAGTGTCGGTATGAGCCGATAAGGAGAGTGGGACGCTTCTACACCGTCACAAGGGAGCAACTTGAATCCTTGTAACATTATCATTTTTCTGTTGAATTGTTGAATATGGGTATAAATACACTGACAATAAACGATATACATTCTCAACAAAATCTCAACAAGCCAAAAGAGAAGTTGAGAACCACCGACACCCGTTTGTGAATTTCTCTTTTGGCGAGTGGTTTGTTGAGAAGATGTTGAGAGGTTACGAGGCTGTATATAAACATATTACATTGACAATTCATCAAATCAACAAATTTTCATCAACTTCAAAACCGTATGTAATATGACAATCCAAGATGTAAAGCAAATCAAACTGGCAGACTATCTGCAAAGTCTGGGCTATACGCCAGTAAAGCAACAAGGCAAGAACCTGTGGTATAAATCACCGCTACGGGAAGAAACGGACGCATCGTTCAAGGTAAACACTGAGCTTGAAAAATGGTATGACTTCGGCATCGGCAAAGGCGGAAACATCCTCGCATTGGCAGCGGAACTTTACTATTCGGAAGATGTAGCCTATCTGCTGAAACGCATAGAGGAGCGGACAGCATACATCCGCCCTGCATCGTTCTCTTTTGGCAGACAGCATTCCGACAATCAGCCTTATCAGGGATTAAGGGTTGGTGAGTTGTCCTCTCCTGCTCTTATCGCCTATCTGCAAGAAAGGGGAATAAACATCGGACTTGCCAAAAGAGAATGCAGGGAGCTTCGGTTTATGAATGCCGACAAACCCTATTTTGCCATCGGCTTTCCGAACATGGCAGGAGGATATGAAGTGCGCAACAGATACTTCAAGGGATGTGTCGCCCCGAAAGACATCACCCATATCCGACAGCAGGGCGGACAACGATGTATGTGTTACCTGTTTGAGGGGTTCATGGATTACCTCTCATTCCTTACCATCCGAGTAGAAAACAATCCGCAACACCCGCGATTGGACACACAGGACTATATCATATTGAACTCCGTTTCCAATCTTGCAAAAGCGGAAAGCATATTGGAGACCTACACCCAAGTCGGCTGTTTCCTTGACAACGACACGGCAGGACGGAACACCTGCACGAAACTGAAAGAGAAGTTTGGGGAACGCCTGCTTGACAAGTCAATGTACTATCGTGAGTATAAGGACTTGAACGACTACCTGTGCGGTAAGCCCTTGTCCCAATCGGCAGAGCCGATAAAGGAGAAGAAGCAAGTCCAATTCGCAAGGCGGATGATGCAGCCACCGAAAAAGAAAGGGGGATTTCATCTGTAATATGCACGTTCGCTTTCCCAAAGGTATTTAGACAGAAATACCATAGCTTAATAGGGCGTTTTCTTCACGCATTACTCCGTAACGCTAAAAACACCCTATCGAGCCAAAGGGAAATCCCTTTGGAAACCCTGTGCAAATGAGAGCAGAAGCCAAACTCGTTTGGATTATGCCGAGTGCTGCAATGGTTCATTTGCATAATAAACCCTGTGAGCCGATGCCACAGGCAGAGAGAAGAAACATAACGATAACCGCAAAAACAGTAATGATATGGGATATTTTTCATTGGACATTAAGAAGGCAAAGGGTACATCGGACACCACGCAGTCCGACCATATAGAGAGAAAGATAATACCTAAAAACGCAGACCCGACAAGAACACATCTGAACAGGGTGCTTGTCGAATACCCTGATGGCGTTCACGGCAGGGATGAAGCGATTGCCCACAGGCTGAACACGGCAGGCATCAGACGGAAAATCACGCACGACCAAGTCCGTGTCGTTCGGGTGGTTTTGTCGGGTACGCACGAGGACATGATGAACATACAGGAAAAAGGAAAGCTCGACGAATGGTGCAACGACAGTATCCAATGGCTGCAAGCCACATTCGGCAAAGACAATGTGGTTGCCGCCCATCTGCACATGGACGAGAAGACTCCGCACATCCACGCAGCCGTTGTTCCTATCGTGACGGGTGAAAGGCGCAAAGCCAAGAAAGAACAGACGGACGGTAAGCGCAAGTACCGCAAGAAAACAAATTCCGTCCGTTTGTGTGCCGATGACCTGTTCAACCGCCAGACCCTGATTGCCTACCACGACAATTACGCAAGGGTGATGACGAAATACGGATTGCAACGTGGGGTACGGGGCTCGGAAGCACGGCACACTACCACCATGCAGTATTATCGGGACTTGAAAAAGAAAAATGAAACCCTTGAAACCGAAACCAGACTGTTACAGGAGAAGAAAGCCGAGGCGCAGGAGGAACTGAAACAGGTAAAAGCGGAAATCCGCACCGACAAGCTCAAAAGCGCAGCCACCGATACGGCAACCGCCCTTGCAAGCAGTGTGGGTTCTCTTTTCGGAAGTGGAAAGATGAAATCGTTGGAACGCAGGAACGAGGATTTGCAAGACCGCATCCTTGAACTTGAAAACGAAGCCCGACAACGGGAACGGCAACAAGCCAAACAGATACAGGAGATAAGAAACGCTTACGAGCAACAGCACCGCAAGCTGTCGGAGTTTGCGGATTTTGTCAGACGCTACTTTCCATATGTGGAGAAGCTGATGCCTATAATAAACTTCCTGCGTGACCGATTGAAGTTTAATGACGGAATAATCAGAAGACTGTGCGAGTTCAAGGAGGTCGGGATAAAAGGCGAACTCTATTCTTCCGAATTTAACCGAAGTTTTGATACCCGACACTCCGTCTGCTCCATCAAACAGGATGAAAGCGGTAAATTCGATTTCAAGATAGACGGGGTTTCACACGTGAGCTGGTTCAGAAAGAAAATGAATGAGTTTAGAGAAGCTATCGGAATACCGAAACCAAGACAGAATAGGAGTATGAAACTGTAAATCAAAAAAATCCGTGATGATTTAAGGAATATCACGGATTTTTCATACTTTTGTATTGGATTGAGGTAACTCTTTCCAAGACATACGAAAAAGAAGAAGCGGTATGCTTATCTTGTAGAACGGAAACCTGAGAAATTTCTGAATTGTGTACAAGGGTAGCATAGTGGTTCTCACGCTATAGCGTGGGCTGCTATTACTACATCTGTACACAGGGTTTTCTCAGGACCTCCGAACTAAGACGTAGCATTGCAGTGCCACGCTTTCTTCGTTGGTTGGATTATGTTAGTAATAAACGATTTAAATAATATAACAGATTATGAGAAAACTTATTGTATCGTTCGTATTTACGGTAATTACTTTGACATCGTATGCTCAAAGCAGTTCGGAACATCTTACGTTTAAAGGAATTCCCATTGAGGGAAGTATGACTGAATTCTGTCAAAAGTTAAAAA